>Ga0307963_1000582_pt1:7500-25056 | contig 25056 bp, 25 predicted proteins | sample OrgLakmetagen594_FD_201829 | JGI IMG/M metagenome (GOLD analysis project Ga0307963, IMG submission 201829) | Saline water microbial communities from Organic Lake, Antarctica - #594 | ecosystem: Environmental > Aquatic > Non-marine Saline and Alkaline > Saline | place: Antarctica... | reverse complement strand
TTTCTTGCCTTCGCCTTTCTGGCCACAACTTTCTAGTCCAAAGAATGCGTCATGACAGGAATAGAAGGCCTTATGAGCTCAGGATCTGTGACAGATGTGACTGGCACACTATTCAGGATGAGGAACATATTTTGTTGGACTGTCCGCATGAACATCTAGTCAGACTTCGCACACAGCAACAGCTTACCTCCCCACCTCAGTTTGAGGATGACCCAGCTCGTTTGAGGACCTTTATGAACCATCCTGATATTTTTGGAGTTGCCTCTTTTGTAGCTAAGTGCCTAGCCCTGTTCCCTTGATTTTCCTAGCGTTTTTTTGCTTTTTTCCAAGCTTCCGCTCAGATGCCCACCAGAGGCATATATAGCAATGTAACCTTACCTTACCTTACCAAAGAAAGACGTCATTGAAGATCAGGAGGGTTACAGGCTTGGCCTGAAGCAGGAGCCGGCTTCTGATAAGCGTTTAGTAATAGTACTAGAATGGGCGCGTCTGCACACCACCATGAGTAACGCTAGGAAGTTTTGGGACGTGTTTCTGGCTTATGATCTTTGTAGCTCATCATGAGATTGGTTATTTTGTAGCTGCTGTGGCATGTAACCAGTAGCTCTGAAGCTGTCGAGTGGACTTCTTGTGTGGTTGCTGCAAAAAGTGCCTGTTGCTCCTAGTAGGATGGTAGGAAGGGTTATGTTGTCCTGGTCAGCATATAAACTATAAAGAAATCTAGCTGGGAGGGAACGGAGCATATAAACTATAAAGAAATCTAGCTGGGAGGGAACGGAGCATATAAAATATAAAGAAAACTAGCTGGGAGGGAACGGAGCAGAAAATTGAGCTACACTAAAACGGTCTTCCTTGCAGAGGGTGTGGCTGTGGCATGCGGTTGGAGGGGAGGAACGGAGCAGAAGAAGGTCCAGGAAGATGTGTTGCTGCTGGGTGGGGGGGCAGCGGCGGGGGTGGGCGTGCATGGTGTGTGTGGTGTGTGCCTGCATGGGAAAATTTTCGGACAAGATGTAATGATCAAAGGCCAGGCCTACAATTTTTTTGGAACACTGATCGCCCAGAAAACAGGAAACGAGCAAGACTTGTTTGATGCAAGACAAAGGCGGGAAAAGCTAGACAAGGACGTGAACATAATGCTAAATTATGTAGGCCATAAAGTAGTTATCCTGCCTCAAAACAGGTTTTACTTATACAATAGAGGTAACCACGCCTTTCTGGTTGACAGGAAATGTGTTTATGTGAGGAGTGGTCCTCACTGCCTGCATAGTTTTTTCCTTATTAGTGCAAAAAAAAGATCAAACGAGTGGAGGATCTTTCTTTGCATAAGACACAGCCCGAGGCTTTAAGACTCAGTGCTGATCATGGACCTCTGGGTTAGAAAGCTTGATCCGTGGATTTAGTGCACAAGTTGTTGTTGCAAAAAACACATGGTCCCCCCTGCAAAGGCACGTGAGTCTCACAAGAGCCGAGTAAACAGCAATATCGGTAAAATAAACTCACCTGTTCCAGCTGCAGACATCAGCATGGCTGAAGGCATAGGAGGTGGAGGCGCATACGCTGCTCCCCCCCTCCCTGCACCTCCTCCTCTCCCACCTCCCCTACCACCAAACGAGCCAACTCCCCGCCCACCCGCACCCTGAGTCCTTGCTGCTCCCCCCCTTCCTCTACCTCTGTAGCCTCCCCTTCCCCCTCCCCTGCCACGGCCACCCTGCTGTGAATTGGGGTCAGGCATAGAGTAGAGTGGGGGTGACGTGTCCATTGCTTCCATCCTGCCTGCCCCTTCCCCCACACCCACACCCACGCCAGGGCCTAGCCATGTACCATCGCTGCCACTGTTTGTGATGTTGTTGCTGCTGTTGTTAATAACAGGGGCGTAACGTTTACGCGGACCCTGCAGTGCAGTTCAAGGTACAGTGCAGTCAAGGTACACGCAGTGCAGTGCAGTACAAGGTACAGTGCAGTGAAGTTCAAGGTACACGCAGAGCGCTTTGAATGCACAAGCTGGGTCAGGCCTCAGAATTTGACCTTACCGTGTTCACCGAGACGTAACTGTGTGCTGGATAACACACACACACACACGCACACACACACAGGCAAACCCACGAAGACACAAGGACACGTGCACAAATGTAGAAACACGTGCACATACACAGCATTTACCTGCTGCTGTTGAGAAGAAGGAGAAGAGGGTCGCCCATTGGATGACTGCTGCTGATTGGCTGCAAAGTTGGCAGGAGCTGCTAGGTACCTGCATGGTACATTATGCACGACAAAGAGGTCTTTGATGTGTATGCCTTTGAAGTCCGTATGACCCTATTTGGCTTTGACCGAGACAAGTAACAGGCAAGTTGCTGTCCGCAATGCTTACACACCGTGTCTACAATATTTACACCCTGTCCACGATGTTACACACCGTGTCCACGATGCTTAGACACTGTTTCCGCAATGCTTAGACACCCTGTCCACGATGCTTACACACCCTGTCCGCAATGCTTACACACTGTGTCCACGATGCTTAGACACTGTGTCCACGATGCTTAGACACCCTGTCCACAATGCTTACACACACTGTCCACGATGCTTAGACACTGTGTCCACGATGCTTACACACCCTGTCCATGATGCTTACACACCGTGTCGACGATGCTTACACACCCTGTCCACGATGCTTAGACACCCTGTCCACGATGCTTAGACACTGTGTCCGCAATGCTTACACACCCTGTCCACGATGCTTAGACACTGTCCACAATGCTTACACACCCTGTCCGCAATGCTTAAACACACTGTTCACGATGCTTAGACATCATGTCCACGATGCCTACACCCTGTCCACGATGCTTACACCCTGTCCACGATGCTTACACATCGTTGCCACATCACTGTGAGCTACGATGTTCCTCCTATTCCTGTCTGTTTAAGTAACATACAGACTAGCACAAAATTTAAAATGATTGGGATATGCAAGACACAAAGCTGTTTACCCTTGCAGCACGTTTTTGGTAGTGGCAACTTGCATTGTGTGTCAAGTGAGCCCCCGTGGCCCTAACAAAGCTGGCCTGATGCTGAGACACACTCTTTTTACACACATGTGCACAAGACACAAAAGAACAAGCCAACACGCATACTCACTCTACCTACAACCAACGTACCTTTGTCACGTGAGCCCACAGCAAATCTGACTGCAGCAAATCACGCCCCCTTCTTTTGTCTCTCTGCGTGCACCCACACCACAATTACACCCAGAGAGACACACACATACATTTCCCTGTGTGCACCAACACCCGCACCCACACACAGAGAGGCACACTTACATACACCCCATCCCACCACCCACATACCTGCGACGAGCCCAGACAGCCACGACACATCTGGCTGCAGCATATCACGCACATTTATCACTCTCTGTGTTCAACCACAATCACGCACAAACACACAACCATCGTCCGTATGACTGCAGATTCCATCCTGTGCTCGTTCAAGATTTCCCCCCGCACACACAGAGGCACACACACACATGCACATCCCATTTCACTTCACCAACGTACGCACCTTCGTCGGGTGAGCCCAGACAGCCACAGCGCATCTGGCTGCAGCACAGCACGCTCGCTGCGCAGCCCCAGACCCTGGAGCCCACCTCCCAGACCAGCACCCAGAGGGTGCGAAGAAGTAGCACCCCCCTTTGATCCTATACCAAAGCTTGCAGACCCAGACGCACTGTCAGCTGCAACCGGTTGCTGGCCGCCGCTGCTGCTGCTGCTGCTTCCAGAGCATGCCTCTGAGATGCGCCACACAGCCTTGGGGATGGGCCTGCTTGCAAAGGAAAGCGAGGCACGCTTAAGGGTGGCACGGATGCAGGGAGTCCGGGGTCGTATGAAAATGAAAAATACGTATAAGGCTTGCATGGAGCTCCAGGAAACATGAACACGCCACACAGCGGGGAGCAGGACTTGCAAGGTGATATGCTGGCAAAAGGTCACCCCGACTGTAGACAGCAAGATGTACCATTGGACACAGGGAGTGGGTTTTATACAAAGATACAGTAAGTGCTAAGTTTCTAAGCATCTGACAAAACAAAGTAGCCAGGTCGTCACCTGGTTATAGATGCGCGTTTGTTGCCAACTGTTTGCTCTTATAATCAACACTTTAACCAACTCTCTCTAATCTCAAGCTGACATCAAGTGACATATGGCTGGGGTCAAGTCGGGATGCGCGTGCTTCCTAAACCCTAACCCTAAACCCTAAACCCTTAACCCTAAACCCTAAACCCTAACCCTAATCCTAACCCTAAACCCTAAACCCTAAACCTTAAGTGTGTAGAAGGCAGTGTCAAGGTGGCCCCTTGCCTGCACCTTGTCTGCACTTTGTTTGCGCCTGCCTTGTTTGCACAAAAAATCTAAAAAGGAGCACTAGAACAGCATATACCATAACTCCCTACCTCGCAAGGGTTTGTCCTAAGGGTTAGGGAACCCCGTCTATGCAATCAAATTCCATCTCTCACACTGCATGTGATTCCTCACACTCTTCTTTTGTACGGAAATACTTTTGTATTCCCATTCCATCTCATAACAACGAGAGTGACTTCATTGCTAATGTCGCCTTTCTCTGTCATACTTACACGCAAACTCCGATTCATTCCTATACATACGAGCACAGATGCTTCCCCATTATACTGCTCCCTTTTTTCCAAGATTTCTTGGTACCTGGCTTGCAGAATCCAATGGACACGGTAGATGAAGGGACCTACGACTTATGCTATGACCGACTGAAATTGCAATGGTTGTAGACACTCCCCAGAAGATTTGAACAATTCATTCATTTGAGTCCTGTTTTGACACACATGGCTGTACCTGCTGGAGCCAAGAGGGAACGGTGAGGGAGGAGCACTGCCTCCACTGTTACCTGTGAGTAAAGCATAAGGGGGTGCGTGTGTGTGCGTGCATGCATGCATGTGTGCATTGTGCATGTGTGTTTATCTGTGTGTGCATGCACGTTTGTGTGTGCATGCACGTTTGCGTGTGCGTGCACGTCTGCGTGTGCATGCACGTTTGTGCGTGCATGCATGTTTGTGTGTGCATGCACGTTTGTGTGTGTGTATGCACGTTTGCGTGTGTATGCATGTTTGTGTGTGTATGCATGTTTGTGTGTGCATGCACGTTTACGTGTGTATGCACGTTTGTGTGTGCATGCACGTGTGTGTATGCGTGTTTGTGTGTGCATGCACGTTTGCGTGTGTATGCACGTTTGTGTGTGCATGCATGTTTGCGTGTGTATGCACGTTTGTGTGTGCATGCACGTTTGCGTGTGTATGCACGTATGTGTGTGCATGCACGTTTGTGTGTGTATGCGTGTTTGTGTGTGCATGCACGTTTGTGTGTGTATGCGTGTTTGTATGTGAATGCACGTTTGCGTGTGTATGCACGTTTGTGTGTGAATGCACGTTTGCGTGTGTATGCACGTTTGTGTGTGTATGCGCGTTTGTGTGTGTATGCACGTGTGCATATGTTTGTGTGAATGCACACAACTGTGCATAAACACTGGGAGACCTAATGCGTGCAAGCTCACACCACCAAACAGCTTCACGAGCAACTTAAACACTAGCTGCAAAAACGAGACAACAATTTCCTTTTCTGAGAAAGCCTTACCAATCACTCACGTAGAGGAGGTAAACCTTACATCTACCTCACCATTTAAAACGGAGAAAAGCATTGCAATTTAAAACGGAGAAAAGCATTGCAATTTGTGGTGCTTCCCACAGCAAGATGGAAAGGTTGCAGATTCAAAGTGCAAGCAAACTCTGCGTCCTTGGACGTTTTGTGTACCTTGGCCGTGCCGGGCAACCACCACTGGGCTGGAAAAAGTTGCCAAGGGCAGCTCAGATTCGTTAAACTCCTGTATTTTAGGCCACAAAATGTAGGAGATTAAAAGGCACAGCAGATACAAGAGCAGATGAGGAGGCAAATGATGACGGACACAAGAGCAAGACACAATCTAACGTTTGCTTAGCAGCATGAATAATGTGCTTCAAATAGGCACGTGCTTGAAGTAACCACCGCGACAATGCAGCGTGCCAGAAATGCTTTGCAATTATTATAGCATTGGAATTGTGATACGTCCTTTAAGTTTGACAGTGCCTCATTTCAGCAGTTTGTGCTGAAACTTTCGTTTTGGGCATGTGTATCTACATTTCCTGGCTTTTCACACGCCCACAATTGCCCAACAATCGTGCTATGGTACCATCACCGTTTTTATTTTTCGTGTAGAAGAGCCTCTCTCCTCTCTCTTCTTCCGCTCTTTTGCAATCATGCAAGTGTGCTGCGCTTTGTTCCATGCGCTGCCCCATGGGCTTTGTCACATTTGAAGGCAGGAGAATGTGTTATTTGTCTATATGTACCATGATTTCCCCTCTCCCTCTCCTTTCTACGTGCAACGTTCCGTATGTTACATTTTGCAACATTTACCCACATCAATGTCCACAGCAAGTACACACACCAATGTCCACAGTTGAGGTCACATCAATGCCCACAGTTGAGGTCACATCAATGCCTACAGCAAGTACGCACATCAATGCCCACAGAATGTACCCACATCAATGTCCACAGTTGAGGCCGCATGAGCAACACGCTCAATGGGAAAGGGCGAGTAAGGGTGTGCGTTTCGCAGGTGGTTACGGCGGTCACCTTCTGCAACCTGCACCTGAGACTTGGCAGCATCGAGCCTGCGTTTGGAATGAGTGGTGGTGGTCAGACACGTTTGCATTGGCGGTGCAGGCAGCCGTTCTCTACAGCGAGCACCCGAGGCTAGAAAATGAAACACCATATGTGCTGAGCACACATTCAACAGGATCGTAAGTTGAAAATTAGGTTCTTAGTTGCATACATTTTGCTAGTGATGCAAGCGATCCATAACTACTGCGTGATAATTAATGCAAGCAATTATATGGTCACAAGTATTAGGCGTACCTGCATCATAAACTAGAAAAAAAACTGTCGCAATCTGTATCTGGAACCTATCCTCAAATGTACACGCGCAAACACACGCCAGCGTGCATGCACACAAAAGCTGGTACGTTATACCGCTTTTTCAATCTAAATAAACAGTGGCCAATAAATCCCAAGCTTTTTATGTCACCAATCTGTGCGGCAGTTCTGTCACCACTCTATGCGGCAGTTCATGTCACCACTCTGTGCGGCACACTGTCAACATCTCATGCACGATGTCACCACTCTGTCAACATCTCATGCACAATGTCACCACTCTGTGCGGCACACTGTCAACATCTCATCTCATTAGAGCCAAGTATCTCGAGCCAATTGGAGGAGGCTCAATATTTGCATGCTTATTGGAAGATTCCCAGTCAACTTACTCTTCCTGAGCCTTCGACATCTCAACCTCCAATTCTTTGGTGTTTACACCAGACTTCATTAAAGATTCAACACGGGTTTTTGTTGTCAGGATCTGCAATTGTGCGCAAATGTGTGTGTGTGTGTGTGTGTGTGTGTGTGTGAATCTACGTACGCAGAACTTGAATGGAAATTAACTGGAAACGTTGATTTGCTCCTTTGCACTTTGGATTGCATGCTGACAGGTATCTTGCCAATACTCTGAGAAGCCTTAACGTAACCAAGCTTTTGTGCACTTCTGTGTGCTGCACTCACTCCTCAGATACCACAAGCAATTCATTGATTGTATGTCATTGATGCATACTTGGAACAAACTTCAAATTTTAGGTTTTTTAGTTGCTCCAAATAAGCTTTAAAAACGAACTCTCTCAACTCTCTAGGTCACCCAAAGGCAACGCGCAGGCAGCAAAGACAACTACTCTTCTGGTACTTTTCTCATGCACGCTCAGACACACACACATTCACACTTACACACACTCACTCACTTGCGCATGCGCATCTCTCAAGCGCGTTGACAGTGTGTCACAGGTGTCACACTCGCTCAGACACACACACACACACATTCACACTTACACACACTCACTCACTTGCGCATGCGCATCTCTCAAGCGCGTAGAAAGCGAGTCACAGGTGTCACACTCGCTGAAAACGTCACCAAGGAGGGGTGAGGATGTGCCCATCAAGTGCCTAGCGGCAGCAGGCATTAAGGTGCGACCGCTGCAAGGAGCGAAGGGAGGGTAGCACAGCGTCTGATGAAAAAAGCTGCAGCAACCTGTCAGGTTCCCAGCAGCAAGGCGCCGCAAGTTTTGTTTTGCTGCGTCCCTCTAGTTGTGTCCCCGGCCTTATAGGCGTCGCAAGAAATGACAGGAAGGCAGCACAGGGCATCATGTGCAATAGGTCACATGATGCCCTGGGACTGCGTGAAGCCTGTGCAGGTTTCCTTTACGGCATCGGGCCAAACCGTGCATACATGCAGAGGTGCAAGGAAAGGTAGGCTCTGTGGCCTTGTGAGAGCATTGCTTCAATCGTTGCTTCAATCGATCAAAGACTTGCTCAAGTGATAAAGCTGGCACTGTTTGGCCAGGAATAAGCTCGTCGGCGGGTTGCTGAATCTGAAAAAGAAAAGGAACACGCGGGGGGCGGGTTGCTGAATCTGAAAAAGAAAAGGAACACACGGGGGGGAGGTTCAAACGTCTCATCAGGGTGCTTAAATGACGGTACGCTTCAAGAAGGAAACACAGCTGGCTGGAGCACGTAAGGGCATAACTTCTCACTCACATCCACACCCATACCCGTAATCAGAGCACAATATGCACCTAGCTGGCAGCACGTAATGGCATAACTTTCACACACATCCACACTCAAACACCCACAATCAGAGCACAACATACACCTGGCTACGCAACACCCCCAGCCCCCAACCCCATGCATACCGACACCAACAGCATCACACCTTTAAAAGGCGCAAGTGTGATGGTGCCTAATTTCCTCACTTCAATTGCATGAAGACGATCCAGGCATTGTTAGCAGCAGCACACACACACACCTGGCTGGTAGCAGCCGCAGCAGCTGCTGCAGCAGCAGCAGCGCACAGCACACACCTGGCTGGTAGCAGCCGCAGCCGCAGCTGCAGCAGCAGCACACAGCAGCAGCACACACCTGGTTGGTAGCAGCGCCATGGCAGAAGCGAAGGGCAGCAAGGGTTCCAAGCGCTCAGGCTGAAGGGGGCCATAGTACGCATGGTTGAGAAACTGCTGGTTTTCTTTCTTCATCTGGGTGTCAAACAAATGTGGCCGTGTGCATGCAATTGTCTGATGTGTGTGAACTCACAACTAGGGAGCAGCTGCGCTGTAGGGTGTGCACTGCAGAAAACAGGCATGGGGGGATTCGGAATCAATGCGTGTGTGTATGTGAGAGCGCTTGAATCATGTCACTAGCATTATGAAGTGCCGCACAAAATGTAGCAGCCATGCTTGAACATAACAATGGATATTATTGTCAATGTTTGTGCACGGTGCTGTCAACATATCAGCGCATACAAGTACACTAGCAGCTCACCAGCACAAACACACACACACACATACACACACACACACTCGCAAAAACACATACTCACACACACATTCACACACACACACACTCACACACACAATCTCTCTCTCTCTCTCTCTCTCTCTCTCTCTCTCTCTCTCTCTCTCTCTCTCTCTCTCACACACACACACACACACAAACACGCACACATATACACACAGACACACACAGACACACACACACATACACACACACACAAACCAGCTCACCAGTTGCTCACAGGCATCGATCAGGCGGGAGGCGGTAGGGGCAGAGCCATCATAGGAGTAGCGGTAGTCCGGGCAAGAGCCTGATATCACGAAAAGTAGGAAAGTTGAAAAGTGAGCCTGTGCTATGTACACCTTGGTCAACTAGGCTGCCACCTCTCATATGTAGGGTTGGCCAGAACCGTACATCTGCACCGTATATGACCGTATGTATAATGGTTTCCCTGCCAAAAATATCGTATATACACCGATACACCGTATATACGTTCAAATGTATGGTTCTGGCCAACCCTACTCATATGAGATTTGAGGCCGCATCATGCAATGGAATGACTTGCATGTGTGTTAACCTGCATGAAGCAGCAGAGAGGGGCAGAGTAAGAGAGACGGGTGTGTGCGTGTGCGTGTGTGTATGTGTTTGTGTGCATGTGTGTTTGTGTGTGTGTGTGTGTGTGTGCGCGTGCGTGTGTGTTTGTGTGTGTGTATTTGTGTGTGTGTACACGTGCGCGTGTGTGTGTGTAGAGAAGGCTTCATTTACAAAAGCATACAGGCATAAAAGATTTACAGAGGCACAAAACTGAAGGGTAAGGCGCGTGACAAAACTCAAATTTATTTTAACTGAGGCAAATATTTGGTGTGCATGTCTAGGAAACAAGCAACATGTCCAAATAATTGCAGCGCCACTTCACTTTTCCGCTGCACATAGCCAGCAGCCACGTGCACGCGCACACACACGAACACACACACACACACCTCAGGTCATGCAGACACAGTAAGTGATGACAGTACATTAGGGTTGGCCAGTGCTGTATAATATATGCACCGTATATGACTATAAGTTTGGTTATTTCCCTACCAAAAATACCGTACATACACTGTATACGTATAGTTCCGGACAACGTAATGTATGGTGTATTTCGGGTAGACCCTAGAGAAAAGACAAAAAGCCACAGTGGCAGTTCCTGCAACTGCAAATATTTATTTATTTTTTATGATTAGACGCACCATTGATGTACATGTCCAGCAGCCACATGCACCCCCGCAGGTACAACCCTGCGTTTGCGGTAGCCTTGATGCCGTCCAGTGGGTCTGAGTCTTCCCTGTCGTGGTACTGGGTGCACGCCTGCGGAAGCAAATTGCGTGTGCACCTAAAAAAAACATTTGCAGTGGTGTGTGCTTGTGTTACTCTTCATATTTTGATGTGTGCACCAGGAAACTTCAGGGGGTTTAAAAAACCTTTGGTTCGCTCGCAACTAAAATTATCTTTTTTGCAGGTCGCCCGTAGCTGGTTTTCTATAAAGTGAAGAAATGTGCGGCTGCGACACTGTGCACGTGTCACTCAAACTCCACATATGAACCAAACACAGAAAAAGCAGACGACCGAGGCACTTGTGCAGTGAGTAAAAGTGAAGAAGCTGCTTCACACACTTTTGCGTAGTAATGTGTTTTTGACCATTTTTGCAGTTGCACGCAGACAAGTACAGAAAATAAAACTGATTCGTCAAAGAAGAAGCTCAAAGGTGAATTTTGAAGGGTTCCTTCATGCCTGCCAGTGCTGCCCTTTGTGCCTGCCAGTGTGCCTGTGTGCACACAGTGTGCCTTTGTGCCTGCCAGTGTGCCTGTATGCACACAGTGTGCCTTTGTGCCTGCCAGTGTGCACACAGTGTGCCTTTGTGACTTTGTGCCTGCCAGTGTGCCTGTGTTCACACAGTGTGCAGGCACTTTATGCCTGCCAGTGTGCCAGTGTGCCAGTGTGCTGCCCTTCGTGCCTGCCAGTGCACGTGCTGCCAGGCAACATTGCAACATAACAAATGGAAGACAAGGGTTTTATGAAAAGGTCGTGCAGCCCTCTGTGTGTGCCAGTGCACGTGCTGCCAAACAACAGCTTGGCACAGCAGAGCACGCACACACACACACATGTGGAGAAGTGACCACAAGACGTCCCAGCACAACCACAGCTCGCAAGCACACAAGCACACAAGCACAAAGGGCCCCTAAGAGACAACACCTATTATTTGAAGCAGCCCTACAAATTAGGCTCGACATGGCGGGCAGCGAAAGTGCACGCTGCCTTATGTCTGATGTACCTTAAATAACGTCACAAAAAGCAATTAACACACGCAAGCAGGGTGGGCAAAAACCATACATTTATATTAAATACAGTGAACACACGGTATTTTAAACAGGGAAATCACCATACATACGGTCATCTACGGTGTGTATATACGGTTCTGGCCCACCCAACACGCAAGTCTTTGTAATTACGGTCACGCGCGGTGTACATACATTAATTTGGCCAGCATTACTTAATTGCCATTCAGCCACTCGAGCCAGGTTCAAATACACAATTTGCGTACGCAATGTAAAGAAACAGTTCCGTCCAGCTCTACTTGTTTGCCCCCCTCTTACCCGTAACACGTTGGCCAGCTGCAGCAGGTTGATGTATGGCACGCCCGTGGATTGGTCGACGTGGCAGATGGAGGAGGCAGCCCCTGTGGGGTATATAGCAAGACAGCAAGGGCGTGATCAAAGTGAGGCCGATGTATGGCGCGCCTGTGGATTGGTCGACGTGGCAGATGGAGGAGGCAGCCCCTGTGGGGTATATAGCAAGACAGCAAGGGCATGATTTAAGTAAGGCATGTACCATGACATACCAACTTGCGGTTCCTGCGTTTGCCTGATAGAGAATGAGCACATCTATATTAGTTTCTCAAGAGCAAGAACCAGTGCTTTTGTGTGAGGAGGTAGACCCATGACATATATGTAAGGTTGGCCAGAACCGTATATATACACCGTATATGTCCGTATAATTGGTGATTTCCCTGCCAAACATACCGTGTATACACCGTATATATATGGTTCTAGGCAACCCTACATATATTTCTTGTGACTACAGTGCAGTGAGGCAGCAGCTTTGGTTTTCAAATTTCTTTCGGCAGTAAGGCAGCAGGAGGTGCAATTGCCCTGCTTCAGACAAGGGGGCAAACTTGAAACACTGTAAGTCTAATCTGCAGTAGTACGGCAGTATAGGAGGTGCACTTGTCCTGCTTCAGACAAGGGGACAAACTTGAAACGTTGTATGGATGTAGTTGTGTAAGTCTAATCTGCAGAAGTACGGCAGTATAGGAGGTGCACATGTCCTGCTTCAGACTGGGGACAAATTTGAAAAGCTTTATAAATGTAATTCTGAAAGTCTACAGTACGAACAAGGGACACGACAGAACTGTGGAGTGTAGAGGAAAAGGTATATTTATGTTATTTCTTTGTGGGGAAGTAGGAACAAGAGGCGGAGGAACAGCAGGGTACTATGCCAAGTGGAGGGAGGAAATATTTGGTTATCAGCTGACAATGACTTGCAATACATCAAAGACACCAAACCATTGAGAGGCACAAGCCCCATCGACTGACCACACATAATACACATGCACAGAATATACAGAGTGCTTGCACAGAGCGCACAAATTATATACACAGAGAGCACACACACACACACACACACACACACACACACACACACACACAAAGAAGCAAACACATGTCAGTGACAGCCCCAAGCAGTAGTAATACAGTTGTTGACGGTCAGGAACGTAGGAGAGCACTCACATTGTCGAGTTAGATTAGGACATTAGGACGCACAACCCCGACGAGGACATTCAAAAAAGCACCTACCCTCGCTTGTGTTGTGACGCAACGAGTAGTAGTAAGGCCACAAGCCTCCAGACACTGCAGATGTGATACAGGGACAAACACCGTGACAATGGGAGATGTGATACAGGGACAAACACTGTGTTCAGTCAGCAGTCTCGGCAATGTCTGCTAGTTGCAACACTGCTTCAAGAAAACATTTCCGTGCTTCCCAGCACTGCACTTCATTTCTACACAGCAGCAGATCTTGACACACACACACACACACACACACACACACACACACACACACACACACACACACACACACACACAGAAGATAGAGAGCGTGCTCACGGCCAATTTAAAGTGCACTCCTTGCTGCTTGACATGGCGCTCGCTGCTGGTTAACAGTGCACACACTGCTAGGAGCAAAAGGCACTCACTGCCGGTTGAAAGTGCAACGCCACGAAGAGGGGGCAAGTAGTCGTTTCCTGATGCTAGAACGGCTAGAAGCATCAGATCCATCTGCAGCATATGCATGCAAGTTTGCGTAAAGTTTGATCCATCTGCAGCAAATGCATGCAAGTTTGCGTGAAGTTTGAAGCATCGGCAGCAAATGCATGCAAGTTTGCGTGAAGTTTGATCAATCTGCAGCAAATGCACATGCAAGTTTGCACGAAGTTCGACCACAAGGACAATGCAAAAAGCTTTGAGGAAGAAGTAATTTCAGGATGCAGTTAGTACGTGCACGCTCCATTACTTTCCTGGCCCTTGCAATGCACACCAGCAGTGTGATTGCGCAGTGCTCCACCCTCGTGCATATGAAGCACTACGCGTATGCTTATGCTATCAGAAAAACCTGGTGAGCCCTCGAACAGGATAAAATGCGGTGTGCAATGTCGTCTTTGCATGGCATGCATCGCATCGCTCTCCTGCTTTCAATTCGAATGCACGCCTATGCACTCATGCCTAAGCACTCATGCCTAAGCACTCATGCCTAAGCACTCATGCCTAAGCACTCATGCCTAAGCACTCATGCCTATGCACTCATGCCTAAGCACTCATGCCTATGTACTCATGCCTAAGCACTCATGCCTAAGCACTCATGCCTACGCACTCATGCCTAGACACTCATGCCTATGCACTCATGCCTATGCACTCATGCATTATGCACTCATCCAGACGCTTCCACACACCTTAGCACCCAGCAGCTTCACTCGATCATTCTGCAGTAGTCAAGATAAAGTGTGTTGGCTTGAACATAGGAACATAGGAACATAGGAACATCATTCTGCAGTAGTCAAGATAAAGTGTGTTGGCTTGAGCATAAGAACATAGGAGCATAGGAGCATCATTCTGCAGTAGTCAAGATAAAAGTGCGTTGGCTTGAGCATAGGAACATAGGAGCATAGGAGCATCATTCTGCAGTAGTCAAGATAGAAGTGTGTTGGCTTGAACATAGGAACAATTGCAGGACGATTTCAGACATCATCATACCACTCTATCGTGATGCATTTCTGCAAGCCAGCTCATCTTTTTGTTCGACCTTGTCATGCGTCTGAAATTAGAATTAAACCTTTGCCTTTGCAGCACACGCCTGGCAACGTCGCAAACCAAACTCACCATTCCCAAGGTTATGTGGCTGGGGTGGAACATCTTTGCCAGCCAGGATTTGTGCAGCAGCGATGTGCAGAATACCTGTGCGAACAAGGGACAGGCTTGACTTGCATCTTCTAAACTCAAGGAATGTACAATGTTATGAGCGCAATCAGCTTAAGAAAGTTGAAAGGCAGCAAAGTGGGACTTGAAATGCATCTACCATCAGCTGCTTCTCCTCATCTATGATAGGCGTACACACACACATACACACACAAACACAAACACAAAACACAAACACCAAAACACAAACACAAACACAAACACAAACACAAACACAAACACAAACACACGACAAAGATACAAACACTCGCTAACATGCACACACACCGGCATGTTTGTCTGCAGACCGTGCTGCTCCCCGGCCATTGCACTGTTTGCAACGTAAAGGTTGTCCATCCAAGACACACATGCCATGAGCACCAAGTCTGCATCATCTCCCACGATCACTGCAGTGCAATGTTTGTACGAGTGTGTCTGAGTAATTACACAGGCCATGAGCACCAAGTCTGCATCATCTCCCATGATAATTGCATCAGGGTGTAGAGGAACGATAAAAGTGAAAACGGAGGCCTGTCGTGGCTCTCTGAGATCTCGGCGCACTCGCGCACAAACTGCAATTTGTCCTTGGACATGAAATTATAGTGTTTGTATGAATGTGTCTGAGGAGGCACGCATGCCATGAGCACCAAGTCTGCATCATCTCCCACGATAACTGCAGCAATAGCGTTTGTATGAATGTGTCTGAGAAGGCACGCATGCAATGAGCACTGAGCTTACATCATCCCCCACCTTCACTTTGTATTATTGTGTCATGTACCTGTGAATGGCCGTGTTTTTCATGAGCATCAGGTTTGCATGACTCGCCACGCAGCAACATGTTGGGAGTAAGTATGATTTCAGGTTGAAAGAGCACGCGGTGTAGTGACAGATACAGCACAAAAGATAGCATTGCAGTAATTCATTACAATCTGAGTCTCATGCTTGCTAGGCTTGAGCCTGGGGGTGAAGTACGCCATGAGATGTATTGAACTTGCGGATCTGCTCTTGAAGCAACAGATTATGACGGTTAGATGGCCATGTAAAATGTTCAGTCATGAATGAGCGTGGGATTGAACGTGTGGTTTATCATGCTCGTACTTGCCAAACACGAATTGTAGGTTTTGCAAAGCCTGTTCAAATAGAGAGCTGATTTCCGGCACAAGATCTAATGCACTAACACTAATAAAAAGGACCCAGGCATTTTACTCCAAAGCAGTTTCATGCTCCTGGCTGAGTGTGTATTTGCTAAGCTTTCCAATCAAATGATCATAAATACGACCTTGACAAATACCATTGAGCATGCACTTATTTACTATCTACTAAATATTCATGTGCATGTGTATCTCACATCAATAAACACCAATTAACATGTACTCGTATGCGTAGATGCAGCTCTCATGCCACTTTTTTCACCCACCGTGCGAGTCAGACTCCCCTTGTATGCGTACATGCAGCTCTCATGCCACCCTTTTCACCCACCGTGCGAGTCAGACTCTCCGTGATCATACCAATGCCTGGCAAGGCGACCAAGAATCTTGACTTCGCCCTCGCCCTGGAAAGTGTGAGCAATCACAAAACAAATCCACCCTGAACAAGAAGCGTGCAAGGAATCGACGATACGAAAGTTTACACAGGCAGTCAGACGCTCTGTCGTTGTACTGTAAATTGGGAGCGTGTTAAAAAACAGAAAAACATGGATGAAATACACCACTATCCAAGTATAAAATGAGATGAGGGTGAGTTGCATGGACTGCAGGGGCTCGTGGGCTGACGTCAGTGCATGATCTAGCAGTTTAGCGTATTTTGAGCACACAATGTATGAGGGGTATGCGTATGGTTGGCCGGAACTGTATATATACACCGTATTAACTGTATATTTGATGATTTCCCTGCCAAAAATATCGTATTTACACCGTATATTTATGGTTCTGGGCAACCCTACATATATTTCTTGTAATTACAGTGCAGTGAGGCAGCAGCTTTGGTTTTAAAATTTCTTGAGGTATGCTGGATCCGCAGTTTGGGGCACGTGCGTTGGGGTACCATGGGATTCCAGCTGACATGCTTACGTCAACAGGCCAACCTAGCAGGTTTTTAAAGTATGACTCACAACGTGCAGAGTGTGTGCGTGCAGAAGTGCACAGGTGCGCGGAGCCAGAGACAAGTGAATATCCAACACTCTCTCCAGCACAAGGAGTGCTGCCACAAACCTGAGGATGGCCATGACACTTAAAGGAAAAAAGGCACGAGGTAGCAAATTTGGCTGACCAACCTTCTTTTCCTACATATTATACATCATAGCTGTTCCCATTATACATCATGGCTAATCTCGTTTTACACATTATACATCAAAGCTATTCCCATTTGAGTATATGAGAATTAAGGCACAAACCCCTGTTACCTGCACAGTCGCGTCTGAGAGCTCGAATTGGAGGTGGGAGAAACGGTGCTGGCTCAGCTTTGTGTGCACCCTGCAGTTAAAGGAATTGGACATTCCTTGGTGTAGCTTTGTGTGTGTTTTGCTGTGTGTG
>Ga0307963_1000582_pt1:0-2500 | contig 25056 bp, 25 predicted proteins | sample OrgLakmetagen594_FD_201829 | JGI IMG/M metagenome (GOLD analysis project Ga0307963, IMG submission 201829) | Saline water microbial communities from Organic Lake, Antarctica - #594 | ecosystem: Environmental > Aquatic > Non-marine Saline and Alkaline > Saline | place: Antarctica: Organic... | reverse complement strand
GCATATTGCGGAAGTTTTCGTATTCGGCAGTGGACTCCTTAACTCTGCAAGAGTTTTGCTGTATGATTATGTGTGTCGATTGGCACGTGCCATGATGCACGATCGCTGCTATGACCCAATATGACGGAGACAATGGCCAGGTGCGGCTCCTCCCAGTTCCGACAACTGACGCTGACCCACCTTTGGGTTTAACTCTGCGCTAAGCAACAACTTATAGCTTTGTCTGCTGTGCACAAATGCACCCAAGTCCCTCAGGTGTGCGTCCTCACACGCATCCAAACCTCTCAGGTTCGCCTACTGACACGCCCAGAGGGTATTACCGCCTCCAGCAACCGAGACGTACCCGGCCCTGTCAGCGCAGTCACAGACACAGTCAGCCACCTCCCACGCCAGCAACGTCAGCAGAGAGAAGACGGTGGTGCTGGGCCTGAGTTTGCCGGACCTGCTGTAGATCCAATTCGTGCCCAGTATGGTCAGCAGAGGGGGGGGAGGGCTCCAACGCAGCATGCCACACAAAATGGGATGCCTGTGGAGCAGCAGCAACAGCAGCAGCAGCAGCAGCAGCAGCAACAAGCACCACGATCGAGGCAGCAGCAGCGGCAGCAGCGGCTGCAGTTGCGTGGTCAACCGTATTCGTTGCCTGCACCAGCAGTGCTTCAGGAGCAGCAGCAGCAGCCAGAGCAGCAGCAATTTGACGTAGCAGCTCAAGCTCCTGTGCGGCAGCAGCAGCAGCAGCAGCAGCAGCAGCAGCAGCAGCAGCCGGCCCAAAACGTCAGGGAGTTCCTGAGCAAGGAGAAGCGAAAACAGCGTGGCGCAGATCATCAGCCATTTCTCCTCCAGGACGGTATGCAAGAAGGGAAGAGAGGTGTGCATGAAGGAGGCAGGGTGACACCTCTCCATACTCCACCTGCCCCCCTGCTGGCTGCCCAGGAAGCGCAACCGAGTGGGAATGGGCGTGGACTATCAGCTGCAGGGAGTGCAATTCAAACAGCAGCTGGAATGGGCGATCATAATGCAGCATCAGCAGGTCTAACACCAAACTCGGTACACCCCCAAAAGCAGCGGCAGCAGCAGCAGCAGCAGCAGCAGCAGCAGCCGCAATTAGCAAAGCAGCGCAAGAAGTTGCCTACTGGCTGTGTGGTGAGACCATCGAGTGTGCTTGGTACAGGAAGTAGTTCGACGTCTCAATCAACCGCTCCGCGTAAATGGCAATTGATATGTCTGGAGGTGGAGTTATAAATACGTTGCTGTACACGCCAGCTGTGCACATGAAATTAAGTATGGTACTGGTATGCATACACCACACACACACACACATACACACACACACACACTCGTTGAGAATTAAAGTATGGTACTGGTATGCATACACCACATACACACACTCGTTGAGAATTAAAGTATGGTACTGGTATGCATACACCACATACACACACTCGTTAAGAAGTTTATGCACGTACACACTTGTCAGCTGAAACAAACACTCGCGCATACGTACATGTACACACACACACACACATACACAAACACGCAAGTACACACCCCTACACCTAAACACACATGCACACATATGCACACTGAAACACACACGTACAAGCACAATCTCACGCTTACACCTACATTTACTCACACACATACACAAGATATGCACACATATAGACACACGCAAACTCAAACACACGTACACACAATTTCACACTTGCACTTACTTACACACACATACACAAGACATGCACATGTATACACACACGCAAACCAAAACACACATACACACACAATTCCATACTCACACTTAGTCACGCACACAAACATGTACACACACGTGTGCAGGCCTGCCCCCACTGCCCAGCGCTGTTCTACAATAACGGGGCAATGAAGTCTCATGTGCATGAAGCTCACCAGAACGCCACACAGGTATTCGTGTTGTGGGTTTGCACATTTTTTGGATCGAGCCCCATGTCTGAGATCATTGTTGGGCGCCTGATTGCATTACTTTTGACCTGTTTTTCGTGCTTTGAATGGCCAAAAGCCTTTTATGGAAAATTAGGGATGGGGTTGTAGCTCTACAACTACAACACACGTGCACACGTGCATCCAAATGCTCTCACCTGGAACCGCAAGAGCAGGGAAACAACGTGAACTCGATTTCCTCCAGGAATTCATGAGTATGCCTTCAAATCCTGCAGGGGTCACACTTGCGGTTAGAGTTGAGGGTCTGGGGTCCAAACATGTCTATACCCTAATTCCAAACCTCTAGCTCCATACCTATTTCAAGTTTCAAGGCTATAATCACTGCTCTGAAAATATGTGCGAGGCGTAACCTGCACCTGAATACCCTCATTTAACGTGCAGGAACCCAGTATACCACCTACAGCCCCCGTAGCTGCTACTCCACCCTTCAAGCCCGCAGTCTCAGCTGCAGTACCTCCTGTGGCCTCACTCCCTGCAGCTACCCCCCCTGCTTCCAACCACGTAGCTACCCCCCCTGCTTCCAACCACG
>Ga0307963_1000568_pt1 | contig 25251 bp, 29 predicted proteins | sample OrgLakmetagen594_FD_201829 | JGI IMG/M metagenome (GOLD analysis project Ga0307963, IMG submission 201829) | Saline water microbial communities from Organic Lake, Antarctica - #594 | ecosystem: Environmental > Aquatic > Non-marine Saline and Alkaline > Saline | place: Antarctica: Organic Lake... | reverse complement strand
TAAGGAGTGGCACTGTGTACACGATGCAGCACTCCTCAAGATGAGTAAAGAGGCAGAGCAATGCACCAGCTGCGTGTACAGCAAGTAGCGAGAGGAAAAGTAAGGAATGGCACTGTGTACACGATGCAGCACTCCTCAAGATGAGTAAAGAGGCAGAGCAATGCACCAGCTGCGCACATGGCAGGGGGACATGATGCAGCACTCCTCAAGATGAGTAAAGAGCATTGCACCATTGGACCACTGCATCAGTGCACCAGGCAGAGCATTGCACCAGCTGCGCACATGGCAGGGGGCAAAGTAAGAAGCGGCGCTACGTTTTTGTAGTGTAGCAGCGGCTGTGTGTAAGACAAAAAAACGGTTAACGTCATCACGGAGTATAATTTACCCACCCTTAGTTGTGACCAAAAACACTGATTTCATAAATAGAGGCAACAGCTTGAGACGCCTCAATTTACCATCTTTGAGCCAGCTGCATATGGCTGCGGACACATGGTATTACTGCAGGTGGTAGCAACATGTGCCAGCAGCCATACCAGCACGGCCAAACTCAATGCTAAACACACACAACACATCTCTCCCCTCCCCCAGCTGCCGCCGCTGCTCCTGCGTCCTTACTTCAATGCTACATGCACACAAACACACATGCACACACTCACCACCTCCCTCCACTCCCCCAGCTGCCGCCGCTGTTCCTGCGTCCTTACTACCTCCGGCTGCGCTCTTCAGCTCTGCCAGACGCTTCTGCTGCTCCTCTTGCCTGCAGCGATAAAAGCAAAGGGGGATAGGCGTGAGTGTGTGTTTATGTGTCTGTTTGTTACTTCTGCTGTTTCTCTTGCCTGCAGCGGTGGAAGCGGAAGGGGGGAGGAAACGTGTGTTTTGTAAGTACCTGCATGTGTGTGTGTGTGTGCGTGCGTGCACGTTTGCACGTCTTACATGCAATGCAGTTCGTGCAGTGCAGTACTGAGTCGGTTAAAATCAGCTCATGATGATGAAGGCAGGTCCAGCACGAAACTGTCATTTGCAGTACATATAGGCACTTACGACAAAGGTGGTTTTGAACAGCGGTGGCAGGGCGACTTTGCCACACATCCAGACCTCAAGCACAGGACCACGCATGTGTGTGCCTTGCACTCTTACAAATTACTGGAATGTAAAGGACAGCACCCACAAACACACATGTACGCACAAGCCGAGCAGCCCGAACTGCTCCACGGCCTTTCACAGGGCCTACGATCTTTGTTGCGTAGCAAAGTTGAGCAGCCATCCCAGAAAAACTACCTTCACGGATTAAACGTTAAACAAAGATGGACTTGGCTGCATTGTCGGGACAACCCAGTATCCAGAAGTATCCAGAAACATGTCGTCGCCCTTTTTCAGACACGACAACAACCCACGCCTGTGGCTTTAATTGGACTGGCAAACCTTTTGTGTACATCAGCAACTAAGTTACACAGCTAGAGATGGTGAGCGACATGGCTGAACGTCTTGAGCAGGCAGCAACTGAGCACCCACTTTTGCTCTTCCTCCTGTCCCCCTAGTGACGCATAGACAGCTGATATTCGCATGTGATATTCGTGCCGTCTTTCAAATTAACATGCATGCTAACTTTCGGCGGCTGACAGCACTCACTCTTTCTCCTTGCTGATCTTTTCCTTGTAGAGCGCAAATTCCCTCTTGGTCTCTGCATCGATAGCATGAGATTTATCTGCAGGCATCAAAAAAGCAGCACGCGCATTTCCAGCCGACCTAGCACGAAGACCCACTACTTAAAAGTCTAACATACAACAGTAACCAAAAATGAGAGAACATTCTCGTGCATCTCTGAGATAACGTCTTGTTAATTTCCGCATGTATAGCGCGATTTGCAACTGCAGGCAACAGGCAAGCAGCATGTGTTGTTACCAACCAACCTAGCACGGAATTTACATATGACTCAAACACAAACTAATACACAGATGTGCACGTTCATCAAGATAATAAACGCATACATGAGAAAGCTTGTGTGTGGCGTGGAGCCTCAACCAACCTAGCATGGAATTTACATATGACTCAAACACAAACTAGTACACAGATGTGCACGTTCATCAAGGTAATAAACGCATACATGAGACAGCTTGTGTGTGGCGTGGAGCCTCAACCAACCTAGCATGGAATTTACATATGATTCAAACACAAACCAATACACAGAAGTGAACTTTCAACAAGGTAATAAACGCATACATGAGACAGCATGTGTGTGGCGTGGAGCCTAAGTTCCTCACACAGAATATTACTCTTATGCCAGCGGCGCCTTAAGCGTTGTTTCCTTGTGCCTTTTCAGTTCAACCCCAGGTATGAAAATGCCACCTACACTCAAAAATTGCCTACAACAATTGTGCTGAGGTGCTGCATCACACGGTTGGTGTTCAAGGCACTGCAAGACAGTCTGCAGCGCTCACATGCTGTGCGGTCTAAGTTGAGAGCCATGAGGTGCGCTTGTAAAAATTACGTGCCCCAACCAAATTTAACATGCACTTTCTCATGCACCTATACACACACATGCACTCACGTGGTGTGGGGTCCAAGTTAAGAGCCATGAGGTGCTCTCCGCTGCCGAGGTGGGGCGAGTGCTTTGGAGTGCTGTAGGGGGAGTTACCTCGTCCGTCGTGCTGAGAACCAGGCTTGTTGCGAGAGTGGTGGTGACCTGCCAGCTGTGAGCGCACCTGCATGCATGCATGCATGCAAGTGTGTGTGTGTGTGTGCTTATGTGTGTGTGTGTGTGTGTGTGTGTGTGTGTGTGTGTGTGTGTGTGAGAGAGAGTGTGTGTGTGAGTGTGTGTGTATGTGTGTGTGTGTGTGTGTGTGTGTGTGTGTGTGTGTGTGTGTGTTGTGTGTGTGTGTGTGTTTGTGTGTGTGCTGTGTGTTGTGTGTGTGTGTGTGTGTGCGTTTGTGTGTGTTTGTGTGTGTGTGTGTGTGTGTGTGTGTGTGAGTGGTTGTGTTTGTGTGTGTGTGTTTGTGTGTGTGTTTGCCTCTGTGTGTGTGTGTGTGTGTGTGTGTGAGAGAGAGTGTGTGTGTGAGTGTGTGTGTATGCATGTGTGTTTGAGTACGTGTGCACGTGCGTGCGTCGTATGTGTTTGTGTGTCCTGTTACGTGATTTGAGTGTATTAACTTACATTTGAGCATGCGCGTCGCACGTGACGCGAACTTCAGCCCCTTTGACATAAGTGGCCCTCACTCACCGAGTTGGTCTCGAAGCGGAACTGGTCGCTGACAGGCTGCTGCTGAGGAGCAGGGGCAGGCGCCGTGGCGGCCGCCTTGGCCAGGCCTGCGGTGAGACTAGAGCGTGGACCTTGCTGCGGCTGCTGCTGCTGCTGCTGAGGGGGGGGTACTGCATGGGGGCCAGGCGGTAGTGGGGCTCCTTGCTGTTGCTGCCGCGACGGAGGCTGCTGCTGGCCTGCAGGGAGGCTCTTTGCCACCGCCGCAAAGCTTGACCCTGAGTTGACCCATGCAGGACGGCGCTGCCAGGTGGCACCGTTGCTGCCACCGCCACCGCCACCCCCTCCGGACGCATTACGTGCGGGGCCTCGCATGACCGAGGAATAGCGGTCCTCCTCGTCCATCTGTTTGTGTTTGTGTGTGTGTGTGTGTGTGTGTGTGTGTGTGTGTGTGTGTGTGTGTGTGTGTGTGTGTTGTGTGTGTCCGTGTGCGTGCACAATAACTGCAAAATTGAACAACTAGTGTGCTTGAGTCCGAATTAGGGAGTCTTATAAATGATCCATTTGAGATCTGGCGATTCCTCCCCTTTGTCCTCCCTGCAGCTTCCCCACCCTTGCACCTTCCCCCCCTTGACCCAGATCGAAACCATAAGTACTCACATCATCCCCATCCAGTTCCCCTCCGCGCTCTTCCAGCAGGTGGTAGTTGGAGCTGCCCCCAGTCTGAGTCTCGATCTCGCGTGCAATGCGTGCCGCCTCCTGCTCACTGATGCCGCAGCTGCTCTTGTCCAGGGCAGTGGTGTACAACTCCTCGTTGAAGGTGCTCTCCACGCCAAACTTGTCCCGGTTCACGGCAAACTGATCCCACTGGCCCCCTCCGTCGCCATCCAGGGACAACAAGCTGGAGTCCATCGTCTCGCTGGCGTCGGGCATCCAGGGCGTGAGGTCACGGCCGAATGCACTGGGTGGAGGAGGAGAGGGAAAGGGGGAGGCATGTCAACTCAAGGGTCGATTGGACAATCGAGGCAGGCTCAGGAGCCAAACAGCAAGACGCAGAACAGAATAAACACGAAATCCGTTCCTCCCTTTGTCATTTCACCATTTATACCCAACGCACACACCAACACGGACACAAATTTGAACACACCCACCCGCCCTTGCCCTTGCCGATGGCTCCGTCCGTGCGTAGGTCGTCGCTCGCGGACACGTCCAGCGAGTTGAAGCTGACCTCCTCGGCCTTGAGCTGCCGGACGTCTGAGAACTTGAGCGGGATGACCTTGCGGGGCTTCTCCGCGAGGCTGTTTTTGTCGATCTTTTTTATGAGCTCACGCGCGTGCTTCAGCGCGATGAACAATGTGCCGTTGGCATCGCTGTTGGCCGTGTGGAACACGCCCTCGTACGCCTTGCCATCCAGCATCTGTCACAGACAAAAATACTTGGTTTTGGCTACCAGACATTCCTCTGGGCAGCAGGAATTTACAAGTAGCATGAACACAGACACAAACATCTTCTTGGCTTGCTTGCTTGCCTGTGCGTGTGCATGCGTGTGCGTGGCAGAGGAAGGCATGCAGTCTTGCACACACACGCGCGCACGTGCCTCTCCTCAGAGGACTGGACCCACACACCTGCACCTCCACCTTATGTCCAATCAGCAGGGTGCATATGTACACCCTGTGCTCGTTCTCAGGGCTGGGCTGAAGGGCCATGTCTCGCCTGAGGTTGCTGCTAGTTGCGTAGTTTTGCTATGCTCACCCCAATTTTCACCTGCTATCCTGCATCACTTAATACGTCATGGTTGCAAGTCATATGCAGTATTGAAAATAATGGTTATTCCTGCTCCATATGGCTAACTGAAAAAGCTCCGCACGAGATGCATGAAATCGTTTTCTAACTGATTTTGCTGGACAGTGTTGTTAAAACAAAGCTGTCCCTCTTCAGTGCAATACATCCTGCATTTGGTTATTTGAAGCTGTAGCGGGATTGGATAGGATATAGCCGTATGTATTATCAAATTGCTGCCTCCCCGAACGGAAAATGCTGGCTCTGAAGCAAGTCAAGATGGGAAGAACGGAATGATGGTAGTTACTGAGTTTCAGTTGCCTACAAAAGAGGTAACACAGCCATCAGAACCATTGTTAATTGGTAAGTATGATAAAACATGAAATAACACGTTTTTACAAGGGGCTCAAGCGTGATAAAACGACACGTTTTTTAAGGGACAAAATGAATGTGACAAGACTTGTGCGTTGCTGGCTCAAAGATTAAAGAAAGCTGACTTAATGACAAATATATGCAGGCAAGAATCCAGGGTTATCACAATTGAAGAGTTGTAGTGTACAAAAAGCAATACAAATTACATGTCGACACCGTCCAACATCTTGAATCCGAGGATGCATCCCATTACGAGGTTAGCGTGAAGTGTAATCACTTTTAGTATAGTATGGTAAGTTAGGTATATTGCTAATTAAGGTGCGAGGTCAAAATGTCTATGCGCACGAGTCGTGCCTGCGTAGCGCCATGAAAGCCTTGTGCTTGGCAACCACCTGCAATACCAGTTGACGCTCAATGTAAGGCTCCTCTTGCGACCGGTCTATGACCTCAGTATCCACCCCCATCTCTTCTGTTTGCCCCTCCCCACCCTGCGCTAGCGAGGCAACCGCCTGTTGCTCTTTGAGGTCCTGCTGCTCTCTCACACGCGTGGTCAAATTAGAAGCATGCCGTCGCTGCTGTTGCTGCTGTTGTTGCTTCTGCAAGGTGGCAGCACTGTTGATTTCGCTGTGCTGCCCTCCTGCTACAGCACCTCCCACTGTCTCACTTTGCAAGCTGGCTGCGGCGCTAGGATCTTCAGCTGAGGCTGGCTGCGGTGGCTTGAGATGGGACGGAGTGACCAAGAGTACTCGGTCCTTGCGCGTGTGGAGGAGGTTGGCAATCACAGCGTCGACACGGTACATGCTCAGCGCAGCGAACGCCTGTGCATGGCGCGATCAGAGTCTTGTAGCAAAATCAGTCTTTGTAGCAAAATAAGTAGGGCTGGAATTTGATCTCAATTTGAATCGTCTAGAAATAGGATGTATCAGTCTCAGTCAGCGTCAGTTGACCCCATTGTGGGTGCTGAGCAACTCAAACTGGAACAAACTTCCCACAAATCCACCAACTTTGCAGGAGACTGCCAACCTAGCTTGCTTCTATGCTTCGTTAAGAATAAGGGGGTGCCAGGTATTGAATGGCAGTTGGCTAACGGAAAAAAAAACACTCCTGGGGACGGATGGTTGGATCACTACGGTATGGTTGGGCAGGTTAAGATACCTTGCTGACAAACAAATGCCCCGCAAGCTTTACGAGCAAACAGATGTACTAGTGAGCAAGTGAAAAAGGATGCAGGCTAACTAACTTCTAAGCTGGAGTTTTTAGAAAAAGCATGGTACTATCTGCTCATAAGACAGTGCATACTACTGACCGAACAGAGAATAGAGAATATTTTGCAGCTAAAACCAAATGGGGCTGCAGACTTTGCCTGAAATTGGCGCATGATGGAAAAACTGCATTGCCACGTACGTTTATTTTCCCTGGAATTTAATTAGCGTGATAATTGGCAGGGATGCAACCTTCGGTTTGCCAGACACTTCAGAAAGGTCAAAAGGTGGAGAAAGGGAGGGGCAGGGGGCAGGCAGTTGGCCCTTTCCTGTGTTGGTCCAGTATTTGCCTAGTGCACCCACTGCCTTGCAAGTCAATTTATTATTTCCCAAATTTGAGCCAGTTACTTCAATCTTGTGTTCCGTCTCGTTAACCAAGCGCGGTTCAAATGCTGCCGAAGCAATTCTCGTAGAAAGCAAATTGCAACACTTCTCCCTACGTGCGAAACCATCGCCTTGCCTTGCGCACGAGCATGCCTGGGTCTGTCTCGAGCTTGAAGCTGATGACCATGCTGCTGGGCACCCACACCCCTGACAGCATGCCCAGCATCTTTGGTACCTGCACAAGGGACACGATGAAGAACTCTATGATGATCGATGATCATGCTGTTGGGCACCCACACCCTGACATCATGCCCAGCATCTTTGGTACCTGCACAAGAGACACGGTGAAGAACTCCATGATGATTGATGAGCACGCTGCTGGGCACCCACACCCTGACAGCATGCCCAGCATCTTTAGTACCTGGGGCACGATGAAAGAAACCCATGATCCCTCTGTCCAAGGAATCTCAAGGATCCAAAGACACACCTTATTTGGCCTCCACATGCGGAGTGCTGCTCACTGCCTGCGTGGTTTTTATCGTTCTCCTACCTTTGGATTGCAGTCATATTAGTGTTTGACCGCAAGACGAATGTTGTCTGTTACAGAGGGACAGCACGAGAGCAATAGAGAACAGCTACATTTGCTGGATGCGGCGTTCCCTCCTCACCTTTTGAAGGGTGAGCTGCAAAGGTCCCCCACTGCTTTGAATCTTATGCTCTGCCTGCACACAAAGTTTACAAGAGTACATGCATTTCCCGTGACATGGGATCCAGGAAGCTTAAGAAGAGTAACTTGCTAGAGACCTAATTTTAGCCATGCCTCTGCAGCGCACACGCACATAAATGACGTGTTTCACCCAGCTCTTTAGTATAGGCACTCACGTTCTGCCAGATCCCTCCTGCATGCCTTTGCCTAGACAAACAAACCAACACGTTGTGAATGACTTGCAGCTTAAACTTGAAAGATCCTCAAAAAATCTCCGACATGTCAGAAACTGCAGCAGCAAGGTTGAACAAAACTCGAGGGCCAAGTGGGTTCAAGGACAAAACTTTCAAGTTCAACGCACCAGCTCCGACCATGGTACATAGAAGTCAGAAACTGCGGCTGCCAGGTAGAACAAGGCTCGAGGGCCAAGTGGGTTCACTGCTGTGGCGATGCACCGGAGGCTCTGGATGTGCGTTTGTAATGCATGCATATGTGTGTGTTTTTGTGCAGATGAGTGAGTGCGTTTGTATTCGCAATGAGGTGCTGTGCTCGCCGTTAATTAAGCACGTGTGCGGTCAAATTATTACATTTGACCGACTCGTACTGAAATAAATGCACTGAGCTGGGAGTTGTGGTTAAAGTTGTGGTTAATGGGTGACGTAAAAAGGTGTATGAGGGAGGTGAGTCATTCTATGACGATTGCCAACTGTAGAAGGAACTTCTCGTCTCCAGCATTTGCTAGAGAACAGTAACCACTAAATTGGGAGGCAAAACGCCAACAGCAGCTATCTTACCACATAATACTTGTGGTATATCAGACTCAGCGCAGTGGCACACAGCCTGTTCTCCGTGTGGAACCCCCTATGGATCTCATTCCCACTGATGCTCCCTTACGATGCTGAGCAAACTAACAAACATGTGTCTGTTGCTGGTTATCAATACCACTCCATGAAATTCGCTGCAAGTCTTCTGATTTCGTGTAAGCATGTTTAGGGTTGGCCAGAACCATATATATACGGTGTAAAAACGGTATTTTTGGCAGGAAAATCATATACGGTGAATATATACGATTCTGGCCAACCCTAAGAATGTAAGGTGCTGAGTTCATGTTTTTTTGTACCATGAATATATGCGCTCCCCCTACGCCTCCTGCCCTGCAGTGTCACTTATGCTTCACCAACCTGCAGGTACTCAAACAGGTTCTGGAACTCCACAATGAGCAGTGCGTGCTGAGCCTCTGCACTCTGTGCTCGCTTCAGGCACTCCGCAATCTGACTCTGAGCCTCTGCTCGCACGGATATCCTCTCCCTTGTTCCCTCAGGCCCACATGCCCCTCCCTTCTCGTGACCTCCAACCCCGTCCCCCTGTGAGCTTGTGCTCGTCACAGACTGGTGTCCATGATTGACCTCGCCTCCCTGCTGCTCCAGAACAAATGCAGCTTTCAACAGGCCTAGCAGGCTGCTGGCAGGCAGGCCCTGCGTGAATGGCTCGACCGCGCTGTCTCGGTGCAGGTGGATGACCACATAGCCTGCCTGCAATGGTGGTGGTGTTTTAGTTGTGGATTGAAGAAGTGGATCTGATTGCAGGTCTTATGCATGGCAAAAACACCGGTATAGACATCCTATACAATTTGGGCTTGGCCACTTGACTTGTGATAAGCCTTTGCTGTCCACGGGAGATGTATGTACTAGTTCACCCAAAGAAAATGAATAGGTGTGCCTGAGCGACGAGAAAAAAAGGGTTTGTACAGTAGGACTTCAGGTCTGTCCAGGCTTGTCTGATTACCTCTAAAAACTGCTCTGTGCTCAGGGCACCCCTGTGCCCTGCGCTGAAGTTGTCTATGAAACGGACGCAGCGTCTCTCAAGGGGCACAGTTGTCCCTCCTGATGTCACAACTGCCAACGGCCTGCGCGTTGGATTTAGAGCATGGCTGACGACCATGTTCTGAGTCTTGGGTAAACTTGTGGGCTGTACCTGGCCTGGCACACCAACCTGTCTGGGTGCTGTGCCAGGAATGCCTGCACCCTAGGCGCTAGCTCGCTGTCAATGCGCTTGCCATAGGGATCATTGCAGTCCTCAAAGAATGAAGAAGCAGCATCAAATTCTTCCTGGGTGGGCATGGACCGTGCCTATGCCGGGGCATATATGGGGGGAGGTGATTTTACAATGCAAATGTCATTGCAACATAATATAGAGTTTAAATTATTTGCCGGCAATTGATTGAATAGTAATGTGAAACATGCATATTTAAACCCTATATTGGCAGGGCCTGATATGCGGCAGCTCTGTAGCTCTGGTGTGGCTGTACAAGCACCAAAATTTCTGACACGTGGATTGATCCAAAAGCGCAGCCTGTTGACAGCTGCCTTGGCATAGGCCACCATGGATCCATGCACTACATTCAGGGTGAGCGCGCAGTGTCATAGTATAGATATGCGCACCGCCAGGGTGTCGGCCTGCATCTTAAACTGGCGTACGACATATGCACACGTAAACACACACACACACACACACACACACACACACACACACACACACACACACACACGCACACACACACACACACACACACACACACACAGACACACACACACACACACACACACACACATACACACACTCTCACACACACACACACACACACACACACACACACACACACACACACACACACACACACACACACACACACATACACACACACACGCAACACACGCACGCACGCGAAGGTATTGTACACGAAGCAGCTGACCAAGAAGACAAAAACATTTCTTGATGGCTTTGTCCGATGCCAAGGTGAGCTGTCCAATCCTTCCACACACAGCCCCAAATAATGGCGACAAATGCCCAAGAATGGAGCAACTTTAGCAATTGATTGGACGCAAATATGCACAACAAAATAGCAATGTGCAGTGTGAGAACTATGCTCAATGTAAGTTTATTGTATTCACATTTGCCCTCCCCTTCTTAAGGGAGTTCCACCTACGCCTTACTTGATGACGACGGAAAACGGCTGAGTACTGCACGCTTGAGCAACAGCAAGTGCTTGCAGGCAGACAGTGGAGACCTGCTGCCGTTCTGGTAAGTATTTTATTTGTGGTGAAGACAGGCTTACAGGGGTCGTAGCTTCTGAAGCGTGAAACTTACTTGCACCTCAATGTCAAGCAGTTCCTTTTTGTCCTTTGGAACCAGGAGGGTGTTTATTCTTATTTTTTGGAAGGCACGTGTACTTTTTGGGCTGGACCCCCCTGCCCCCCCCCCCCTAAACCCTCCTTCCGGTGCCCCCAGCAGGACAAATAGGGAACCAATCTGCTTTTTTAAAATAGGTATCCATCTGCATACTCATCAAGACCTGAAATTGAATTGTTGCAGATTTATTGGGCAAAAACTGAGATACGGGCGCCCATGCACAAGTGACCTACCAGGCACCCATAGCTGGCTTGCACAGTCCCACATTAAATGCATTTCTTCAGTTTTCCACTGACTATCCCATGCTGGCAAAATCCTGTAAGTTTTGGGTAAATTGCTGCTTCATTGGCTCAACTCATTCCGCGGCCTGCACCGGAGCGCGTGTGTCTCTGACTTTTGGACATGTCCACAGACCCCCCCTTAACCCAATTTGCTCAAAAAGGGTGCCAATCGACTGGGTTTGAGCTGAGGATTCCGCTGATATATTTAAGATTTTGTAGGAGTGCCTCAGTAAACTTTTGGGAGGGGGGTTCCAAAAAAGGCGATCAATTGACAGCTCTCAACAAGAGGTTTCCGGATATATAATTTTTGATCGATTTGACACGTGCCTTCCAAAAGGTATGCTTCCTACACCCTCCTGTTTGGAACCCTTCTTTTTTAAATTGTGTTTTGCTGGAAACTTCTCTATAAGAGTGTGGAAGCTGCTTTTTCAATCTTCATTAAAGGCTGTACGGAACAGTGTAATTAAATAAGGTGGGTTAAGGAGCCTGTGCAGCAAAACCTTGGCTCTATAAAAAACACATTTCTCAAGCGGAAATAGCCTTGCCTTGTAGGGCTCCTTGTACAATACAACAGCCCTTGCAACCTACCTGAATTGTATTGAGAGATGTAGTCTGCGAGCAAAGCTGCTGTGTCGTTCCTTCCCTTGCATGTTTACAGGGAGGGGCACCTCGTCCAATCAGACGGCCCTTGCAGCCCGGAGGAGATCCCTGGCAACAGCAGGTTGGTGCCCTCCCTGACTTTTCCGTCCCTGCTTTCTTCCTCCCTGCTTTCTTCCTCCCTGCTCTCTTCCTCCCTGCTTTCTTCCTGATGCCTTACATTTGGTGCCCTCCCTGCTTTCTTCCTCCCTGCTCTCTTCCTCCCTGCTTTATTCCTGAGGCCTTACATTTGGTGTCCTCCCTGACTTTTCCGTCCCTGCTTTCTTCCTGAGGCCTTGCATTTGGTGTCCTCCCTGACTTTTCCTTCCCTGCTTTCTTCCTCCCTGCTTTCTTCCTGATGCCTTACATTTGGTTGATTTTTTACCCTGCTCTCCCTCTTTGCTATCTTCCTGAGGCCTTACATCCATACATGCATATACCTACAACAGAGTCACTGCATCTACCTTGTGCCATGACTGAATTTGAAGGCTCTCTTAACCTGTTGACTTGCTGCAGGAGCCATGGTGAAGTTGCGATGAACGCACAAGCAGTTGCTGCAGCACGTGCAGTTCAGCAGCTTGAGGAACAGCAAAAGATACAAGCCATACAGGCAATGCGCCGGCCGCTCAGATCTGCTCACCTGCACAAGCGCAGGCAGGCACCACAGCAGCAGCAGCAGCAGCAACAGCAGCAATATCAGCAACAGCAGCAACAGCAGCAACAGCAGCAACAGCAGCAGCAGGGGCATAATGGGCGTCAGCAGCGCCAGCAGGAGCAGCAGCAGCAAGGCTGCCTCTCCTTTGCCCAGCCCTTAGTCCCTGCAAGCACACATGATGACAGCACCGGCAGCGAACCTTCTGGTGGGTGTCAAATGTGAGCGGTGAGCAATCTAGTGGGCACTTATTATGAGTGATGGGCCTCTGGTGGGCATTGACTGTGGACGGTGAGCCTTACGGTGGGTATGGATTACGGTGAGCTATCTCGTGGGTGCTGGTTTTGTGCAATGAGCAATCTCGTGGGCAATAATTGTGTGTGGGGTGAGAGCGATCTGGTGGGTGTGGATTGATGATTGATACGGGCTCATCAGCAATCCCAAAGGAATTTTGATGCCGCAGCATCCGTGTATATATTGCTATACGCAGGAGGTCTTGGAATCTGTGTATGTATTGCTATGCGCGGGGTCTTGGAAGTTCACAACCAGCACCACTTGTGTAGGGTTGGCCAGAACCGGGTTGGCCAGAACCGGGTTGGCCACGACCAGAACCAGGTTGGCCACGACCAGAAATGGGTTGGCCATTAATACGTGCAGGGATGGCCAGAACCGGGTTGGCCAAGACCAGAAATGGGTTGGCCATGTAATACGTGCAGGGTTGGCCAGAACCGGGTTGGACATGACCAGAATTAGGTTGGCCACGGCCAGAAATGGGTTGGCCATGTAATACGTGCAGGGTTGGCCAGAACCGGGTTGGCCACGACCAGAATTAGGTTGGCCATGTAATACGTGCAGGGTTGGCCATGACCAGAATTAGGTTGGCCATGTAATACGTGCAGGGTTGGCCAGAACCGGGTTGGCCACGACCAGAATTAGGTTGGCCATGTATTACGTGCAGGGTTGGCCAGAACCAGGTTGGCCACGGCCAGATTTAGGTTGGCCACAACCAGAAATGGGTTGGCCATTAATACGTGCAGAGTTGGCCAGAACCGGGTTGGCCACGACCAGAAATGGGTTGGCCATGTAATACGTGCAGGATTGGCCAGAACCGGGTTGGCCACGACCATTAATGGGTTGGCCATGTAATACGTGCAGGGTTGGCCAGAACCGGGTTGGCCACGGCCAGAAATGGGTTGGCCATGTAATACGTGCAGGGTTGGCCAGAACCGGGTTGGCCACGACCAGAATTAGGTTGGCCACAACCAGAAATGGGTTGGCCATGTGACATGTGCAGGGTTGGCCAGAATCGGGTCGGCCAGAACCGTACATATACACCATATGTGACCGTATCTCTGGTGGTTTCCCTGCCAAAAATGCCGCATACACACCATGTACATAGGGTTCTAGCCAACCCTAGACATGTGTGCATTGTGCCTACCTACCCAACATGTGATAAGCTGTACAGCTGCAGGCCAACCCTAGACATGTGTGCATTGTGCCTACCTACCCAACATGTGAATGTGCTGTACATCCGCAGAGTGCACCAAATTGCTTTGCTTGTAGGTTGGCCAGAACCATGTATCACATATGTATAAATATACGGCATGTATACGGTTGTCATTGCAGGAACTATCCGCTATATACGCCGTGTATATACGGTTCTGGCCAACCTGCAACGTTATGCAATCTTGAAGAACGTAAAGCAATCTTGAAGAACGTACAACGTAATAATGTGAAACCTGCATGAACATTGCAGGACATGATCATACACACACAGGCACAAACGCATACACAATCATACCTTCAGATAAACATGCAAAACATAAGACACACGAGGCAAACCCACGGCACTCATGTGCGCACTCTGCACCAAATTGCTTTACTTGCTATACTGTGCTGTAGTTTGCACTTGAGGTTGCTGATCTTTGACCAGAAATCAACATTCATAGTGCTGTGTGCGCACATGAGGAATTGCTGATCTTTGACCAGAAACTAGTTTGCTTTATTTGCTGTACTGTGCTGTAGTTTGCACTTGAGGTTGCTGATCTTTGACAAGAAATCAACATGCTTGGTTTGCTGAATAGTGCTGTGCGCACTTGAGGAATTGCTGATGTTCAACCAGAAATCAATTTGCTTGGCTTTCGTTATAGTGCTATGCACACTTGTTAAATTGCAGATCTTTGACCAGAAATCAATATGCTTGGCTTGCTGAGCAGTGCTGTAGTGCGCACATGAGGTATTGCTGATCTTTGACCAGAAATCAATATGCTTGGCTTGCTGTACTGTGCTGTAGTGCGCACATGAGGTATTGCCGATTATTGACCAGAAATTAATTTGCTTGGCTTGCTGTACTGTGCTGTAGTGGGCACATGAGGTATTGCTGATTTTTGACCAGAATTTGATTTGCTTAGCTTGCTGTACAGTGCTGTGCGCACTTGAGGAATTGCTGATCTTTGACCAGAAATCAATATGCTTGACTTGCTGTACTGTGCTGTAGTGCGCACATGAGGTATTGCTGATATCTGACAAGATCTCGTGGTGCCCCACAACCCACAAAGGAGAAGGAGCCACTTAGTTACTGGGTAACACGAAAGGCTTTTCCCACAGCAGATGGGGAACATGAAAGTGGGATGGAAATGTTGTGAAACTTAGCCCAGACGGCCCAGAAGGAAAATGCCGTTGTTTCATACCGTAGTCCTGCAATGCTATACTGCAGCACTCGAGGAATCCGTACGCAGCGATATTTCTATGCGATTTTGTGCGAGGTCACAAACGCTGAAACCCATGCTACATTTTTGGGTCCTTTCATTTAATCTCCCACTCTTCCTTTGTTGCTCATTACTCGCATGTGTGTGGATGTGTGTGTGTGTGTGCACGCAGCTGAGAGCCTTCTTGCATTTCTAGGACTGTCAGGACATGCACCCTCCAAAAATGCGGCAGAACCTGCACCCGGTACCTTTAGCCAAACCCTTAAAAAACCAGCAGCAGCAGCAGCAACAGCAGCAGGTTTGGCTCAACCCGCAAGCTTCAGCCACAATGCTCTCAGCCATAACAATACTTCCAGCCACGTAACCCCCAAGTTCAGCCGCGACCCCGGCCAAAATAACGCTTCAAGTTGCGACCACATTTTCAGCCACTCATTGCCCGGCTTTTTGCCCAATCCAGCGCCTCCTTCAGTTCCAACTGGTTTGCCTGGTTGCAGCATTTCCACCCGCACCCCTCTGCATCCCTTGGATTCCAACACAATAGCTGCCAGCGCTGATATGGCAACCTCCACGATGCCAATCAGTGGACTGCCAAATGCAGCAGCAGCAGCAGCAGCAGCAGCAGCAGCAGCAGCAGCAGCAGCAGCAGTGACAAAAGCAGGGGGACCCAGCAAATGCCAGCCTGATACAGCAGCAGCAGCAGCAGCAGCAGAAGTACCAACAACACCAGCGGCAGGCGCGGCAGGGAGGATGGGTTTGTTGGAAACTGCTCGTACCGGTGTCGATGGAGATCATGGTGGTGCAGGTGTAGATGGGGTTTGTGAGGATGAGGGTGCCGGAGCTCCTACAGGGGCCAAATGTAAGGCATTGCCTGCGCTGGCCACGATGGCTGCTATGAGGCCCCCTAAGCATAAGGCTTTTAAGGTGCCCACCATGAGTAGGCCACTCTTGAGGTGAGGTTGTGGGTGTGCTGGGTGCTGTGCAGGCTAGAGACAGGTGGTGAATGAAGGTTTTCTATGGGATGGTGTGCTCTGTGTGACCACCATGAGGTGAACTTGTGGGTGTGCTAAGTGGCTTAGTGCTGTGCAGTCTAGGGACAGATAGTGAGGAGGCTCCAATGGGGTGGTGTGTTCAGTGAAAGAAGTTGTGATCACCTTCAGCAGGCCGCTCTTGAGGTGAGCTTGTGGGTTGTGTTCAGTGAAAGAGGTCAAGACAGCTCAAATTGGCTGCATTTAAGATAGGGGTGCGGTTGTTGTGGGTGCTGTGCAGTCTAGGGACAGATGGTGAAGGAAAGGCCCCTATGGGGTGTTGTGTTCAGTGAAAGAGGTTGCAATTCGTTCCTTTATTCCTGCCTGCCTGGGCATTTGCGACGGTCAGACATAAAAATGTGCATGGGTTACGTTGGCTGGATTTCAGGCACTTGCTCAAGTCTTAGGCTTGGATAAAATTAATTGAGTATGCCTTTTTTTGCCCATGCGGACGAAGCCGCTAGATAGGTGCTGGTGTCAGATACTCAGGCGTGTAACGGCTTTTGTCAGCCTGCTTTAAAAACAACCTGCGTATTGGCAGCTTCACTAAATCAAGCTTACCTAAGAGGCAAAATAAGAAAGATCGGGGGAAAAGTTACATCATAAAACAGTGAAAGCCGCTCCCTACAAAATATACAAATGCCCCTACAGTACAGAGTACTGTTCTTCAATGTGTCTAAGGGATGTGTCTAAGGGATGTGTGACATGCAGGGGAGATATTCCACAGTACTAGGTGCCAAACAGGCACAGTGCTTATGTGATTGTGTGTGTGTGTGTGTGTTTGTGTGTGTGTGTGTTTGTGTGTGTGTGTGTGTGTGCGTGCGTGCGTGCGTGCGTGCGTGCGTGCGTGCGTGCGTGCGTGCGTGCGTGCGTGCGTGCGTGTGTGTGTGTGTGTGTGTGTGTGTGTGTGTGTGTGTGTTCGTGTGTGTGTGTTCGTGTGTGTGTGTTTGTGCGTGTTTGTGTATGTGTGTATGTGTTTCCTTGGATTTACATAGACTGACTTTTTTATTATGTGGTCGTATTCCTATTTACTACGCAGGTCTGAAAATGGGGGTGACCAACAGCTGCAGCCCCAAGAATGCCCCCCTCAAACACAGCACTTGCCCCCCTCCTCACATCAGACCACCCACCGGCCACGCTCCAGTCTAGCAGCACAGCTGCATGAGAGGCGGGAGAGCCATGCCTCTCTGCAAGAAAGCATGCTGAGCAGCAGCAGCAGCAGCAGCAGCAGCATTGAAGGCAGCAGCGGCCTGTTTGGCTCCCTTTGCCTGCCCCCTTACCCTACTGCTGCTGCTCCTTCTGCTGCTGCTGCTGGTTCTCCCGTAAAAGACAGCAGCAGCGCTACTCAGCCAATAAGGACACACGTGTCCCTTCCCCCTCCTCAGCAGCGCGTCGTGGCCATCCTCACATCCTACAGCAGTGGCGGTGGGTGTAGAAGCTGCACGGCGATCCATCTGCTTGTTTGTTACTATGATTAACCAGAACAGTAAATTTGTGGTGTATACACGGTACTTTTGGCAGGGAAATATCCAAATGTACGGTCATATACGGTGTATAGGTATACATAGTTATAGCCCTATTTGTGACCCAGGGTCCGATTGCCCACATTCAGGGGTAACTGACACCTAATCATCATTTGCCATTTTACATCGCCATCTGCCATTTTACATCGCCATTTGCCATTTATTTCATGGTAGCTGCATTGAAAGCCTGATGGCTGCTTAAAACTCGTACTAAAGGGCTCTGAGGGTTCATTAGGTCAAACCCACCAGCAGGGTTTTGTTCTCATCAGTGATAGAAGTAATCTCAATAGGCACAGGAGAAATGGGATGGTTTTGGTACTTGCACCTATTATTACCCCCCCCTCCCTCCCTCTTATTTTGTTGATGCAAGCGATGGGGACCCTTTACTGATGGCAAGAGTTCCCTTTACTGATGGCAAGAGTTCTGAAGCTTCCTGTGTAGTGTGCTTGTTGCTGACCTCTCTCCTCTCCTGCCTTCCTATGCCAGAAAGAAAAGGCCAGGAAGACAAATCTAGAAACACGCAGAGGAACACCCCTTATGCTTATGTTTTTTCCACTCGTAAGAAAAAGCTAGGAACACCCCTCTGTCTGTGGTAGCATAGGCATTTCACGCCAGCTTTTGTCCACTCATCTTTCATCTGTTTGCGGTCGGTCCTGCTCCTTGTCGTCTGTTATGCCCTGTTTGAGGTCTGTCCTGCTCCTTGTAGTCTCTCAAGTCCTGCTTCTTTTGCCTCTTCCTCAAGTCCTGTCTTTTGCCTCTTCCTCAAGTCCTGTCTGTAATCTGTCCTGCTTCTTTTGCCTCTTACATCAGTTTGCGGTCTGTCCTGCTCCTTGTTGTTTGTTATGCCCTGTATGTGGTCTGTCCTGCTCCTTGTAGTCTCTCAAGTCCTGCCTGTAATCCGTCCTGCTTCTTTTGCCTCTTCCTTCTCTTTGTGGTCTGTCCTGCTCCTTGTAGTCTCTCAAGTCCTGCCTGTAATCCGTCCTGCTTCTTTTGCCTCTTCCTTCTCTTTGTGGTCTGTCCTGCTCCTTGTAGTCTCTCAAGTCCTGTCTGTACTCTGTCCTGCTTTGTTTGTCTCTTCCTTCTCTTTGTGGTCTGTCCTGCTCCTGGTCGTCCTTCTCTGTCCTGTTTGTGGTCTGTCTTGCTGCCTATCATCTCTTGTTTGGTTCTGTTCGTTGTCTGCCCTACTCATGCTCATACTTGTCCCTCTTCTGCCCTACCCACGCTCCTCGCAGCTGCTTACGCACAGGGCATGGTGGCAGCTCTCATAGAAGAAGCAAACATGCAAATCGCAGGTCAGTGATGCATAATCAAAATTGCCAGCCTTCATAGAAGAAGCAAATATGCAAATCGCAGGTCAGTGAAGCATAATCAAAAATGTCAGCCCTCATACAACGGTCCCACACCGGCACTATAGGGATATTATAATAAGATATACTTAACCACATTAAAGCTCCTTCCCTTCATCTGGACGTGTTCTAGCTACTGGCGTAGCCTTTGCGGTGATGTTTCCTGCACCTGCAAATGGTCTGTCTGGTGCATTGCGGCAGCACCTTGAGAGCACCCTGAGAGCAGCACCTTTGGTGTAATGCGGCAGCAGCACCTTTAGTGTTTTAGAGCACCTTGAGAGCACCTTGAGAGCACCTCGAGAACACCTTGAGCATCCTGAGAGCACCTTGAGAGCACCTTGAGAGCACCTTGAGAGCACCTTGAGAGCACATTGAGAGCATCTTGAGAGCACCTTTAGAGCACCTTGAGAGCACCTTGAGAGCACCTTGAGAGCACATTGAGAGCACCTTGAGAGCACCTTGAGAGCACATTGAGAGCATCTTGAGAGCACCTTGAGAGCACCTTAAGAGCACCATGAGAGCAGCACCTTGGGTGTATTGCGGCAGCACCTTGACGCGGAAAAGCAGTTTTGATGTTCCTCTTTACTACCATTGCAAAAGGGATACATTTCACGTACTACCACGGATGTTTTTCTGTCATGAGAGTGGCTCTGTTGCTGCCTACTGTTTTTGTTCTTGTCAAGGTCGGCAAAATAAAAAGGGCTATTCATCGATTGGTAATCCTTGCGCGGGAACATTACTTGATATTCACACACTGCCTAAAAAGTAAGAGGTTTTTCATTGGTTAGGGTGAACCCTTGCATGAGAGAAGTTTTTAGAGTGCACACTGCCTACAAAATAAAAGGCTTTTCATCGATTGAAGTAACCTTTGCATGAGAGAAATTTTTAGAGTGCGCACACTGCCTACAAATTAAAAGGCTTTTCATCGATTGAAGTAACCTTTGCATGAGAGAAATTTTTAGAGTGCGCACACTGCCTACAAATTAAAAGGCTTTTCATCGATTGAAGTAACCTTTGCATGAGAGAAATTTTTAGAGTGCACACTGCCTACAAATTAAAAAACTTTTCATCGATTGAAGAAACCTTTGCATGAGAGAAGTTTTTAGAGTGCACACTGCCTACAAATTAAAAGGCTTTTTATCGATTGAAGTAACCTTTGCATGAGAGAAATTTTTAGAGTGCGCACACTGCCTAGGAATTGCAAGGCTTTGCATTGATTGAAGTATCCCTTGCACGTGAGAAATACGTAGGGTGCGTGCACTGCCTACAGATTAAACTTATCATTAATTGGGGTAACCCTTGTACGGCAGAATTACTTGAAATGCGCGCACTGCCTGCAAATTATAAGGTTTATCACTTGTCATGAATTGGGGTATCCCTTGTACGGGGGAATTACTTGAAATGCACGCACTGCATGCAAATTATGAGGCTTATCACTTGTCATGAATTGGGGTATCCCTTGTACGGAAGAATTGCTTGAAATGCGCGCACTGCATGCAAATTAATAGGCTCATCACTTGTCATTAATTGGGGTGACCCTTGTACGGGAGAGTTACTTAGATTGCACGCTCTGCGTACATCAAGTTGCCCGCACCAAATTCTTGTGCAGTGTTTTGACACAGCTCCTTGTCATACTGCAAGTGACGCTGTATGTTATAGAGTGTCGTACCCAGCTCTGTACTATCTCTTATAGAGTGCCGTACCCAGCTTTGTACTATAGAGTGCCGCATCCAGCTCTGTACTATAGAGTGCCGCGTCCAGCTGTGTACTTTAGAGTGCCGTATCCAGTTCTGTCCTGGGCCTACACAGCAGCTGCCTAACTAACCTTGCATAACAACAGCAGCTGCCTAGCTAATCTTGCATAACAACAGCAGCTGCCTAATTAACCCTGCATAACAACAGCAGCTGCCTAACTAACCTTGCATAACAACAGCAGCAAGTGCCAGTATTTTCCATATACAACGTAAAACATACAACGTATGACGCTAATCCTGAAATTAATTTGCTGGTCACCCTGAGCAGAAGCTGCCGCACCCTTTTTGGCCGCACTGGACAGCCTCCACCAGCAGCAGCAGAAGCAGCAACAACAGCAACAGCAACAGCAACAGCGGCAGCAGCAGCAAGGGAAGCAGCTTGGGGGAGTTGGGAGGCGTCCATTGTTGATCAGCCCCCCTTCAAACACTCCCTTGCAGCAAGCCCAAGTACGTTACTAAGTACATGTACTTTTAGCGCAAGTGTTAACACCCCTTCATGCTTCTACAGATGTGACGTACCGGATCCAAAAACCGCGTCGAACAATAACTTTAGCCCCCCTTAAACGCTCCCTTGCAGCAAGCCTAAGTGTGTGACTACATTTATGTAGCTGTTAGCGTACGTGTACACCACTAAACGCCTCAAAATGAATTCTGTGGCTGTTAGCGTACGTGCACGCCACTATGCGTGTACACCACTTAACGCCTCTGAATAATTTTCTGTGGCTGTTAGCGTACGTGTACTCCACTATGCGTGTACGCCACTAAACGCCTCTTAATACATTTTTGTGGCTGTTAGCGTACGTGTACACCACTAAACGCCTCTAAATTTAATTATTGTTGCTGTTAGTGTACGTGTACACCACTATGTGTGTACACCAATAAACGCCTCTTAATACATTTGTGTGGCTGTGAGCATACGTGTACGCCACACTGCGTGTACGCCACTAAACGCCTCTTAATACATTTCTGTGGCTGTTATCGTACGTGTACACCACTATGCGTGTACGCCACTAAACGCCTCTAAATAAATTTTTATAATCTTGTGGCTGTTAGCGTACGTGTACACCACTATGCGTGTACGCCACTAAACGCCTCTAAATTTAATATCTGTGGCTGTTAGCGGACGTGTACACCACTATGCGTGTACACCACTGAACGCCTCTTAACAAATTTCTGTGGCTGTTAGCATACGTGTACGCCACTATGCGTGTACGCCACTAAATGCCTCTAAAGACGTGTAATTTTGCCAGAGTGCCTGATACATGACAGTTCTAAATCAAGAAAGTCTAGTTTATTTTAGTTTGGATTACAAAGGCATTCAACCTGGAATGGCTGCTCAACCTATTAAATTAAGAAAGTGCGTTGTATAATGAACGCTGTGCTCGTGGTGTGTGTGTGATGCACGCAACTTTTAAACAGCAAGCCCAAGTACGTGACAGGATGTATGGTAAAGGTTTGAAGTACAGATGACCTGGGTCGGCCAAAACCGTTTTTATACGCAATGTATGGCCGTATATTTGATGAATTCCCTGCAAAAATACTGTGTATACATCAAATGTACGTATTGCCAACTCTACTTAGGACAATAATCAGCAAGCCCAAGTACGTGATGGGATGTATGGATGTTAGTTGATGCACATATGTAACCCTATGGCTTATGCACATATGTAAATGCACATATGTAACCCTATGATTATGCACATATGTAAATGCAAATATGTAACCCTATGATTATGCACTTATGTAAATGCAAAAATGTGACCCTATGACTTATGCACATATGTAAATGCAAATATGTAACCCTATGACTTATGCACATATGTAAATGCAAATATGTAACCCTATGATTTATGCACATATGTAAATGCAAATATGTAACCCTATGATTTATGCACATACGCAGGGTTGCCCAGAACCATATATATACGGTGTGTATACGGTATTTTTAGCAGGGGAATCATCAAATATACTGTTGAATACGGTGTATAAATACGGTTCTGGCCAACCCTACACATACGTGAATACACACATGTAAATAAACATAAACGACACTGTGATCTATAAACTGTGTGTGCAACTCTTGATCTGGGACAGCATTGGGTGATGAACGTTGTGCTACCAATGGTGCGCACGATCGAACATTTTGTACTCTGTGTGGGTTATACTCTGTGTGGGTGATGAACGTTGCGCTACCAATGGTGCACTCGTTTAAGCTCGTGAGTGCGCTAATTACATCTGCTGTCTTGCATTAACGGAGTGGATACAAACTGTAGTTGTATGTCCTGCAGCTCTCTCTCTCTCTCTCTCTCTCTCTCTCTCTCTCTCTCTCTCTCTCTCTCTCACACACACACACACACACACACACACACACACACACACAATGTGATTGTAGACAGCAGTGATGATTGGTGAAGATATTTGCCACGTCTATTCGTAGCAAACGCCTTTACCAATCACCATTGCTATTTGGCAGCATATTTTGTGTGTGTGTGTGTGTGTGAGAGTGTGTGTGGGGGGGGTTGTGTGTGTGTGTATGTGTGTATGTGTGTGTGTTGTGTGTGTGTGTGTGTGTGTGTGTGTGTGTGTGCGTGCTTACACTGCGTGTGTCCAACACCATACATGCGCGTGTGCGTATTCTAGGCTTCACCACATCAGTATACACATGGCGCTTTTATAAGCATGCGGGCATATAAATATTAATAACACGGTCACGTATGGTGAATGTGTACATTCATTTTGGCCTCCGTTCATTCTAGAGCGCGTCTCATACACATAGGGTTGGCGATACCATATACATTTATGGTATATATATACGGTAATTTTGGCAGGAAATTCGCCAATAACACGGTCGTATGCGGTGCATATGTACGGTTCTGGCCAACCCTACATACACATGTACATAGTATATGCATCTACATAAATGCACGCATATATTTCCATGCATTGCTCTTTTTGCAGCGCCTCAAAGTTGTTGGCCTGCATTGAAAGGCAGTGGGTACATTGGGCACATGTTTTGACAGCGCATGTCCCACATGCAGAGGAGCAGGTGCTCAAGGCTTTGCGCATTTAAAGTACTTGCCTTACTTGCTTCAGCCCTACTAAGTCTATCCATCACCCAAAACATATGCGAGAACACTTCTTCGTGTCTGCAGAGTCTGGCAAATTTGAGCAAAGCCAAGCGTGCCTCCGCCAAATGATTATGTCCCCCACCGACACACACACACACACACAAATATTACACAGCGCACACACAAATATGCACAGCACGTGCACACACAACACATGCTCTTGCAAAATTTTGAGGCCTTGTGCAAATCCAAACGTGTGCCATACTTTGCCTCCGCCACACTGAGTGTGTCCCCCACCGACACACACACACACAAACATAGCATGCACACACACATGCAAAGCAAATATACACACACAACACACAACACATGCTCCCGCAGAGTATTGAGGCCTTGTGCAAAGCCAAGCGTGTGCCATACTTTGCCTCCGCCACACTGAGCATGTCCCCCACCGACACACACACACAAACATAGCATGTACACACACATGCAAAGCAAATATACACACACAACACACAACACACAATCCCGCAGAGTCTTGAGGCCTTGTGCAAAACCAAGCGTGTGCCATACTTTGCCTCCGCCACATTGAGCATGTCTAAGCCCTTTGTGCCAGGAGGTGCCTCTTTTTCTTCATCGTGGGGTTGCAAAGGAGGAGCAGGGGGTTCGAGCAAGGGGAGGGGCTACAAAAAGGGAGGGGGTGGAGAGGACAACGAAGATGATGGTGAAGAATTGGGCGGGGGTGGAGGAGGGGGAGGGAGGGGGGGGGCCAGGGTTGCAGGGTCTGGGATGCGTTTCTTCCTGTGTGTTCCCACCGCGCGCACGAGGCTGAGCTCCAAGAGCTTCAGGAAGCATGATCTGTGGTGCGTGCTTATTCTTGTGCATGTGTTGATGATGATGACTAGAGGTGGATTTGTCAGTGCACTGCTGATGGCTGATGCTAATTGCTCGTCAGTGCGCTGCTGGTGACTGCTGCTATTTGCTTCTGTCAGTGCGCTGCTGGTGATGGATGCTAATTGCTTCTGTCAGTGCGCTGCTGGTGATCGATGCTAATTGATTCTGTCAGTGCGCTGCTGGTGATTGATGCTAATTGCTTCTGACAGTGCGCTGCTGGTGATCGATGCTAATTGCTCCTGTCAGTGCGCTGCTGGTGATTGATGCTAATTGCTCCCGTCAGTGCGCTGCTGGTGATTGATGCTAATTGCTTCTGACAGTGCGCTGCTGGTGATCGATGCTAATTGCTTCTGACAGTGCATTGCTGGTGATTGATGCTAATTGCTTCTGACAGTGCGCTGCTGGTGATTGATGCTAATTGCTCCTGTCAGTGCGCTGCTGGTGATTGATGCTAATTGCTTCTGACAGTGCATTGCTGGTGATGGATGCTAATTGCTTCTGTCAGTGCGCTGCTGGTGATCGATGCTAATTGCTTCTGT
>Ga0307963_1000562_pt1:22500-25339 | contig 25339 bp, 28 predicted proteins | sample OrgLakmetagen594_FD_201829 | JGI IMG/M metagenome (GOLD analysis project Ga0307963, IMG submission 201829) | Saline water microbial communities from Organic Lake, Antarctica - #594 | ecosystem: Environmental > Aquatic > Non-marine Saline and Alkaline > Saline | place: Antarctica... | reverse complement strand
GCAGCGTCTATTGTTTTAGCGTGCCAGCAGTGGGCGTGCCAGCAGTGATGGAGGTTGCTGTCAGGCAGCAGTGTCTATTGTTTTAGCATGCCAGCAGTGGGCGTGCCAGCAGTGATGGAGGTTGCTTTCAGGCAGCAGCTGCATGTTCTGCTGCATCTGAAGCCGTGCGCCAGCACAGCAATGGGGAAAATTGCATGATTTGCTATTGCGTAATTGTTGGTAAGCAGGGCAGCAGCTACAACTGCACCTAAATTGAATCGTGGAAGCGCACGTGCAAATTCTTGGTAATGCACGGCAGCAGCTGTGTGACGCATCTCAGCAGTCCTTGCATCAATCCAAAAGCAGAGTAAACATGGCCAATTCTTGTTTGTATTTACGTGCCGTGGAACGTGCAGCAGCAGCAGTGTGACCTATTAACACAAACCAGAACGCAAGAGTGTACCTACCTACCTACCATGCAAGCAAGCGACCTCAGCTCAAGCGACACAACACCAATCGACTGCACCAACATGATTTAGGTTGTGCAGCAGCTATGTGCTGCACCTCAATTGGCAGTGTACTGACTTAGGAGCTGTGTGTGTGTGTGTATGTATGTGTGTGCGAGTGTGTGTGTGTGCGCGTGTATGTGTGTGTTTGTGTGTGTGTGCGAGTGTGTGTGTGTGCTTGTGTGTGTGTTTGACGAAGCATGCGGTTCAGCACCATGCAGTTGTTGTCATAATTTTTCTTATATCTTATACCACCCCCTCTCTCTACCTCATATGGGTTGTGTAGCAGCGCAGCAGCTATGTGCTGCACCTCAGTCGGCCACGTGGCACTCCACAGCAGCGTTTGGCGGTCCGGACGAATCTGAAGGACACAAGCGTGCATGGTGAGCACTTGTGTGTGTGAATGTGCGTGTGTGTGTATGTGTGTGTGTGTGTGTTGCCTAAACAGTTGCGACTCTATCCAGGCTCAAGCTTGCATTTTCAGACATCAGCAATGCTGCCATTCAAAGCAATGTGAGACTCAACATGCAACCCTCTAATCCACTTGGTTTCCCAGTAAAAAGTCCACTTATTTGTGTAAAAGCTCCCTTTACAAGCTCAAGGAGTTCAGTACGATCATTGATACATTTGTCAGTGGCAGACTTCACTCCATTTCCAAACACCCTAGCTAAACGTGACCTACTATTCTGCATTTTTGACACTGTCCAAGTCTCTGACACCGGCCAGCAAACGCAAAGCTCTCCCTCAAATTCACCTGCGACACAATTTTCTTGATCTGAGGCTCAAAGCCCATGTCCAGCATGCGATCCGCCTCGTCCAGCACTAAATACGTTACGCGCTTCAAATTCGTGGCGTGTGAGTCTAGCATGTCGATGAGGCGCCCAGGGGTGGCAATCACGATCTCTACGCCTGCACGCAGCTCTTTGACCTGCGTACATGTGTGTGTGTGTGTGTGTGTACGCATTGTTGTGTGTCAAAGTACACCATGTGTGGCATGTGTATGTGCATTTCTGTTAGGGTAGACTCCGGTTCATTAAGTGTGCTTGTACATGACGTCTTGTTGTTTATACTGTGCTAAAATGGATGCGCACATGTGCATTGGCACAGGTGTGCTGTGCAAGCATGCGTGCCGTGCAAGCTAGGCACCCATGCTGCTGCAAGCACACAAACAATTAATAGTGCTTCACACCCAGGTCATGGTGTGTATGTGCTGTTGTCCTGGAGAGGTTGAATGCTTCAGCAACACTATCAAATGGGCTAGGATCCTAGAGAAAGGCTCATGAGAAGAGAACCTGCTGCTGTTCTCTGGAGAAAACGATCAGACTGAACAATAAAGCCTACAATAGACACGCATGGACAATCACATTCACGCACGCCTGCACTCACACACACACACACACACACATGCACACACACATGCACACACAAATACACACACATGCGTGCATTAACACAGATGCATTCACATGTAAGCGTACCTGCTGCTGCTTGGGCACACCGCCATAGACCACCGTGTTTTTGATCTTGGAGGAGCTCCCGAAACGAAGGCATTCCTGCTGAATCTGGACCGCTAGCTCACGTGTAGGAGCAAGAACAAGCACCACTGGGCCGTCTCCTGGCTGCGTATTAATCGTTAGGATTGAGGACAAGTAAGATCAGTAAGAGAACAAAGGAAGATAGAGGATAACAAAACAGACCACGTGACACACACACACACACACACACACACACACACACACATAAGGATACATGCCCAGGGATGGATGAGGGGGAAAGCGCTAGGATCTGCACCCAACAAATGCAGAGAGCTTATGAGTTCAGTGTGAAACACCTGAACTCAGGTTCTTGAAGTGTAGCATAAAGTGAGATGTTCTCACTTTCTACTTTTTTCCGGTTTCTGCTTCCCTTCTCCATTCTTTTTATTCCTTGGAGAGCACAACTCTCTCTTAAGCATACTTCCCCCCCTCCCTCACCTCTTTTCTTTATTTCAGTCTGTAGTTTTCTCCTGTTTCTCCGGTTCCTCTAAGTTGTTGTGTTCTCCTTGGTATTAATGACAGAGCCCTATGCATCTCACGATGCAAGCGCAATAGAGCCACAAAACACAGTCAGAATTGCAGAACTTGGAGTGGGGGCTTGCAAAACAAGCGCCCCTGGCTGCAGGTCAACGAGCTATGAGTTGGGTTGGCCAGGACCGTATATATGCACCGTATATGACCGTATGTTTGGTGATTTTCCTGCCAAAAATACCGTATATACACCGCATTTATATATGTTTCTGGCCATCCCTAGCTATGAGCAGGCGTTCAAAAAGCAACGTGAATTGAGATTTGTCAAGGATGGGCTTACGAGCTAAT
>Ga0307963_1000562_pt1:15000-17500 | contig 25339 bp, 28 predicted proteins | sample OrgLakmetagen594_FD_201829 | JGI IMG/M metagenome (GOLD analysis project Ga0307963, IMG submission 201829) | Saline water microbial communities from Organic Lake, Antarctica - #594 | ecosystem: Environmental > Aquatic > Non-marine Saline and Alkaline > Saline | place: Antarctica... | reverse complement strand
GAAAGGGTTCAAGGCTCGAGTATTTGATATAACTGTTTGTTTCTTGCACCTGCAATGCTTCCTCTGTATAAACACACTTCCAAATTTTTGATTCGCCTCTTTCATTCTTCCCTTTACTGATTCCGTGAATGTGGGTCGACCAAGGAGTATGTTGTGAGCACGTGTAACAACATGCTACTAAGACAGCTAACTAATCTTTGACAAATGCAAGCAGGTCAGGGGGGAAGAGGAAAGAAATCATGTCGTTTCCTCCACGCAGTGAACTTGGCACAGATGGGCAGGATGCAGGGTCGCGCAGGGAAAGCAAGGAACCTGCAGATGATTGAGCATGCTTGCCGCGCAAAGAGCGGACCTGGCCAGGGGATTATTATAATTAGAAAACAAGACGTGTTGCGCATCTAAGACATCATCTGGTGATTACACAAGTCCTAGAGGAAAAAAAGAGGAAGCATTGCTCTAGGTGGCGATTGGAATATATGCACTCTACATGGCTGTAAATAGCAACTGGATCACACACTCTATATGGTGGTGGATAGCGTGTCAGATCAAATCACCGTCACAAAGTATAAGATCAGCACATCTACTAATAATCAAAGATGAGTAGCACTAGCAGACTCAGACGCGCACACGAGGATGAGCAGAGATCTAGTGCACAGGCGTGGATATACAGAACTTGTAGAAGCATTAGGGACCACAGCGATGCAAAAAACACACTCCTCTGCTGGATGGTTTCTCCACCTTGGAGGCTTTCCTTGCTTGGTCCAAAGACACCTCAAATATAAACAAGACTGGCCATTTAGCTTATTGAACAAGACACTAGTAACTCTCAACAGTCGACCAACTAACTGCTCTGTCACACGATTCGTCGCTGCCAACGATTGGGCATGACAAGCGACCGGAAAACAAGCACTCTGCATGGCTGTAGATAGCGGCTGGAAAACATGCACTCTACATGGTTGTAGAGTGCAGTTACAAAAAGCAATAGACGGTACCAGGTACCAAAGTGGCTCCTTTTCCTTAATTAATGTGGGGAGTGGCTTTTTACTGCCTGTGTAGCTTTTTCTTTTCTTTTCGACACGCTTTTGGCTGTAGAACCAATCTGTAAGGTAGGGCACCACAGAGTATAGTACAGATTACACGAGCATTGAAAATCATACAAATACACAAACTAATGTACAAGAATGCTTACAAATTAATTCCAGCCGTTTGGCCAACAGCAAGACAGAGTCTCCTACAACGCTTTCCTGACACTTCCAGGTAGATCGCTAAGCACCAAAATCGCTGTTTCGCCCTTGTAATGGGGCGCGTTCCAGTTCATCCTGAATGTTGTTATTACCCTGAGCCCCTGCAGCGTACAGTTGTTATACAAAGAGAGGGACGACCCTGTTAGTAAAAGGGAAAAAACGTTACACATGTTTGAACGTGGCCATTTCCTACACTTTTTTTCTCACACTGCCCTCCGTTTTGTGAAAGAACGTCCCATAAAGAGTAAAAAGTCATTTTGAGGGAACACACAAGCTGCACACGTTTTTGGCCCTTTCTTACACTCCGTCTCCTCACATTGCCCTTTAAATCTTGAAGATACGACTAAAGAAAAACAAAGTTGTACGCGGCGGTGGCATCGTAACACACCAGACAAGGAATATTAAAACAGAGGTGTTGCTGCCGGACAGCAGAATATTTGCCGCGTTCACAGGCAGATTTTTAAATGCGACTCCTGAAGAGCTTGGCCTCACTACAGACCACTAGGCTGTCAGGGCAGGTACCCTAATAAATTAAGACTATTGTGCCAAGCTTCTAAACATCCCTTTTTTGCCAATTTTGCCGCACAACAATGATTTATATTTTGTTAGGTATATGTTATAACTTATTTTGGAAACAACCCCGACATACATACGCAAGACACCTCACACACTGACACACACAAGCCATAAATTAGCTCACAAGCTGCCTCAAAATCACTGCAAAAGGGAACAAGCTCACCTGTCTTTGCTGGGTACGTCAAGATAAGGAGCAGTTGCACTGCACCAAACAATGCCCCGATTCCATTGGGTCCCCATATAAAGGAATCGCGCACAGCCTGCGGGAAAAAATGTTTCATCACGTAATAGTTGGGTATTTTTGCGAGTAGGTTTTCACTGCCTGTGTAGTTTTTGTTCTCTTTCGCAAACAAGCAATACCTCCCTGCTTTAAACCGCAAGTCCCTGGTACTCTGCAGTCTTTTTTTCCAAACCCAATCAGCAGGAAGTCTTTAAATGGGCGTCTGGAACTCTAGCGACCAGATCTGAAACCTTTTCATTTTTAAGTCGCGCACACTCACCAAGCAAAAGATCTGATACCTACCTATCTGAAAATTTTTGGTTCCTAGCCACACACTCACCAAGCCATGAGAGAACATACACACCACAAGCACACACATACGCACTTACACTCACACACACACACACTCACCAGACCATAAGAGACCCACAAAGCTCCGTTGATGAAGCTCATCACACTC
>Ga0307963_1000562_pt1:0-12500 | contig 25339 bp, 28 predicted proteins | sample OrgLakmetagen594_FD_201829 | JGI IMG/M metagenome (GOLD analysis project Ga0307963, IMG submission 201829) | Saline water microbial communities from Organic Lake, Antarctica - #594 | ecosystem: Environmental > Aquatic > Non-marine Saline and Alkaline > Saline | place: Antarctica: Organic... | reverse complement strand
TTGCCTTGCTTCCGGCAATTTTGATATGCAGCAAACACATTTAGGCTGTGTACTGTGTATAATACAATGTAACTTTACGAGCTGCGTTCTTTTAAAGACTTGTCGTAATTTGCATAACAAATGTAGCTGGGGGCACGGAGGCTCCGGTTGTTTGGCGCACCCAGCTATTTGAAGCAGGCCTTGCGAAAAGTCTTACTGTTATCCAATGAACCGAAAAAAAGCACTGCTACTCCCTGACATCGTTTTGGTAAAAATGGCTATAAGGTTTACAAGGTTTACAATAAAAGGCCTTCAGTCAAGAAGTGAGGCTGCTAGCCTTGGCATAAATGGCTATAAAGTATCAATACCTTGGCGCACCCGTCGCGCGCACACACACAAACACTGAGATAAGTAAACATGCATGCACACCTGTATGTACTTTTCTATGTCACACGCGCGCAGACCCACACTGCTGCATCTTGGTATTTGCAGGCTTCGTCATGCCTAAAGGCCAGCATGCGCGTAGGCAGCCACGCATTCATAAATTGTACGAAAGCTCAGACCCCCCCGACTGCCTTATCAAGCAGCTTGGATCAGTAAGCACTAAGTTCACCGAGTATGCGCGGAAGAGAGGCCTGCCGTGTCCAGATTTTGACGACGACCAGAACTGCATGACCTTCATCTCCATTGCTCGGGGCAGTGTCGAAGACAGGGCACTGGACCAGAAAACAGCCAACGCATTGTTTGGCACGAGTTCCGATATTGTCCTCCGAGTGGTGCAGAAGAGCATTGGGTTCAGTAAGGAGAAGGCAGAGGAGGCAAAGCAGCTCGCCAGGAGCTTCACAGGTGTGTGTGTGTGTGTATGTGTACCGAAGGCAGCACGTAAAAAGCGTCACGGGTGTGTATATGTGAGTTTGTGTGTGTGTGTGCAGGTGTGTGTGTGCGTGCGTGTGTGTGCGTGCGTGCGTGCGTGCGTGCATATGTGTGTGATTATGTGTTTGTATATGCAGCTTGGTATAGTAAGTGTTGATGTGTAGTTTCTTGTAGTTCTGAGGTGTAGATGTAATGAGGTCATGGTATATGGCAGATTGGTACTTAAATGATTTCTGGTAGTGGTGTCCAGGACCTTTGTACACCAAGTTTACCAGAGGGGGACAACAACAATGGGGTTGCTTTATATGCTCATTGAGTAAGCAAGGCCAAATTTGTAACGTTTGAACTTTGAACTTAGTTCTAGACCAAGGTAATGGAGCTTGCAAATTCGGGCTTGCATGCCTTATGAGCCACAGCATGCAGGTCACACTTTGCAGGCATCTAGCCCTACCAGAACACCCAGTGACCCAAATACACTTTCAAAACTGATTTAAACTTTTTGGGAAATCCCCCCTCGTGGGGGGGTGAGCCCCTAGCTTTGTCTCCTCCCACCTCACTTCACACAGGCCTCCCCAGGCCCACCCAGGCCACCCCACGTGCTGAAACTCGACAGAGGCTTTTAACCAAACTTTCTACTGCACCAGAAAAGTTTGGGGGCCCTGGGGTGCTGTGTGTAACGATTTAGAGAGTTTTACTTTTGGGCTGTCCAGACCTCCTCCCTTGGCCCACCCAGGGCACCTCTCAGGCTGAGACTCGACATAGGCTCCTAACCAAGAACTTCACCGTGCCAGAAAAGTTTGGGGGCCCTGGGGTGCTGTGTGTAAAGTTTAAGAGCAAAGTTTTATGTTTGGAAGCTCCAGTGGAAGCTCCAGGAAGCTGCCCAAGATTCCTCCGCCAAGCCCCCAGGCCACTTCCTGCAGGTTGCAGTATCCATCAGCACACTTCCCTGGCTGCAGATGCTGTGTCAGAGTCCCTTGGTTTTGTTCTGGCTGCAGAGTTCACGTTTGACCATGCGAAGCGCAATCAAATAATACTAATTAAATGGGCTATATAAATTTAGTTTAGTCAGATGTTCATGACACGGGGAAGTTTGCTTAGACGGGACCCTTCAGGAACGCGGTCCGTGTTGGCTCTGAGTGCTCGTGGGGCGTGCAGTTTAAAGGCATGGAGTGCACAGTGCAGGCGCTTGCCGCGCACTGTGTGTCAAAGCAATGTCCAGATATTGTGGTCAGTCCGGGCTCGTACCTGCCCTGTCCTCTTAGCAGACAGGGAACAGCAACAGCAGGAGCAGCATACCCTCACGCCTGCTCCAGCACAGCGTCGTGCACACCACTGCAGCGTCTGTGGGGCAGCAAGGCACACACACAGGCAGGCGTGCACGCACTCATTTGTACACATGCACATGCACACACACACGCACACACAGACACATACACACCATGAGCACGCGCACACACATACAAACACAAACGCGCGCCAATACACACAGGCGCGCACGTACACACACAGACACATGCACACGCACAAACACACAGACACACACGCGTGCGCACACATATACATGCACAATCCTACAGGCACACACACGCGCGCACACACACACATACACGCTCACGCATTCACGCCCACACATGCATATACACGCACACATTGCGCGCGTGATGGGCTTCGCCAATTTTTCAGTGTCGCTAGCGACGCTCCCTCACGTGTCTATCAAACTTGATCATTGAAAAAAGATACTAAGTAGGTGGGCAGGCATGGATTCCAGCCATCTTCTTGCAGAAAACCAGCCAAAAGGCAGGCCAGTCATGCCCCACCCGAAAAGGGAGAAGTAATGCCCCTTTCCCATAATGCACATCTGAGGGCACACAATGGTTTCTATCCATAATGTAACGCTTCTGCATAAAATGTAATAAATTCTGGTCAAAGGTGTGAGTGGGGGGCTGGATTTGTGCCATTTCCCTGCTAGAAAGGTGACATGGGTGTAGAAATGCGGGTTTTGGTCCAAATTTCACCGAGATAGGTTTAGGGTTTTACCATACCCGCTTAGAGCAAACATAGGGGCTGAATATTTGCCCCTAAAGGACTTAGTGCGTGGGCCTGTTTGCTGGGCAGAAACGGTGTATTTTTGAGAACCCTGGAAGCTCGTTGTCTGGCCACCACCTGAGTGGCAGGGGCCCTTCAGCATGTTCCCCAGGGATGCCTTGCCGAGTATTATGGTCTGAGTTGCTGGGGTGGGCATCGGTTGCTGGGCCGTGAGAAAACATTCATTTGAGGAAAATAAGGATCTTTGCTTAGCTATTTAATTACAAATCTGACTCGACCAGATGATCCTGTTGCAAGTAGAATTAAAATATTGACAAGCTCACCTCAGGAGGAGCTATGAGCAGGCTGGAGATCCCAGCTGTCAGCGCCGTTTGAAATTTTTTGGCCATTTCAGACCATGAGCTTGTCATTGTCATTTAAGGCTTATAATATATACTGTTAATCGCAAAATAATATATACTGTTAATCGCAAAAATGGGCTCTGCAATTTGTGCATCCCGTCCAAACCTCGACTTTGCAAAATTTCCCAATCTTTCTGCAATCTTTCAAGGGGGGGTCCGATACCGCTGGACCTTAACTCCAGCCCCCCAAACCTTCAGCAAAATGTTCCCAATATTAATGGAAATACCCCTGGTTGCTGGCACCAGGGAGGAGCTTTGGAAATCCACTTTCTGATAGGGATTTCCACACTTCCCACCTGGGCACCTCCTGCCAAAAATGAGTGATCTAAGAACGCTGAGATATATCAAATTAAGGACTAGGTATTATACCTAAATGCACTTCTCTGCTTGGGGCAAGAATAGGGTTGGCCAGAACCGTATATAAACACCGTATATGACCCTATATTTGGCGATTTCCCAGTCAAAGATATCGTATATATTGTAGGGCTACTAAAGTATTGCGACTCCTACTAATTGCGAGGTGCCCAAATATTTTGCATAATTTATTTGCAAATATTTGGGCATTGCAAGGCCAGCCAAATTAATTCACAATTAGCGATTTATTGCGAGCTTTTGAGAATATCTCCGTGCTCTGCTCTCAGTTGTAACCTTCATACGTGAGGGGATTTGCATTTCCTTGGGTCGCCTCATTTGAGACGGCATAAAGCTCCAAATGAAAGCCGTACACCCGTATGACCATTGCGCGCCCCGATTTTCCAGCAATTGTTTGAGTGCATTGCGCGGGGATTGCACACCCCTCTTAGTGTGCAAAAATTGCCATTGCACACCCCAATTGTGCAGCAATTGGGAGTGCGCAGAGATTTTCCAGAAGCATTGCGCAGGCTGCTGCCATCTGCTGCTGATGGAGCGTGCACGCGTTCTTCACTGCTGCCATTTGCTGCTGCTGGAGTTTACGCTTTGCTTGGACTGGCTGCTGCTGCTGTTGCTCCCTCCTCTTCTTCCGTGCAGCTCTTGCTCTGCTCTGATGCCCCCTGTGGTATGGTGCAGTCTCTTGCTCGGCTCACCCATATCTAAATGCGAGGGTTGCTGCTGCTCTGTCCGTCATGGACTGCTTCCAGCTGCGGGAGCTCCACACTATCACCATGGGAGACGTCCAAACAGGCTTTTTTGTCCACCAATATTTTCGAGTCTTGCCACTTTATACTCCTCTCCTGCAGCACGCACTTTTACCATGGCAGACGTCCGTACGGCGTTTTTGGTTAAACAGTGGATTTGTATTTTGCCACAATATGTCCCTCTCCTGCAGCATGCATCTTTTCCATGGCAGACGTCTATACAGCAGCCCGCGCAGCTCTCTTTTGTCGACACCACAATGCCCTGGTGGAGCGAGCATCGTGTCTGCAGCTTCTTGGTTACTTGCTACAGCTCAGCAGGGAGAGCTTTCCCCTGGTTGGTTTGTTGCAGTGCTTTATTGTGGGGAGCACGCAGCACAGAAAAGAAAACTCATGTTCACACGGCGAAAATGAGCACATGTATCTTACTTACTAGTGTAAGATCCAAGCCTCTGCTTCGGCATTTGGAATGATGTCTGGACTCGTCTCTTTTGCTCTGATGCTTAGAAGAAGAAGGATTTGCTGATAACATCTTTGGACAAAAACATCCAAGAAATATTTGGTATTGAGTTTGCAAAGATGTATATTGTGCTGCTTTAACCTTCATCCAGCTGAACCTTAACCCGATTAGAACTTATTGCAAGTTTGCAATTTGGTGCAGACCACTGAAAGTATTATTATTGTCAACCATAATCACAACCTGAGCCTAAATCGCAATAATAAGACGTAGAACAGGGATGTTTCAATTGCCATGTTGTTCACTTCGGCTGTAACACCTTGAACTGACCAGCAACTTTGCTTCTGCAGGTTCCTGAGGAGTTTTTGCCAGATGACTGGTGGAGTGAAGCAGTCTTGTATCGTCTTAGATGGGACCCGGAGGTCATCAAGATCTGCCTTCAGACTTTGAATAGCTGCAAGTAAGTGGTGTTGCCAATCACAAAAGGGCGCAAATCAAACAGTGTTTGCACCTGTAGTAGTTGCCTTGCTTTTTTAGTGTGCTGTAATCAGGCCTGTGCACTTACGCCGTAATGTTAGAATTTGGACCGTAATTACGGTACCGACCGTAATTACCCCGTACAGTACGGTCCAATTTACAATCGGCCAAAATTACGGTGTCAGATCGTACAAGACGGTGCCCACCGTACAGTACGATTTTGACCTTATTTGGCCGTTTGGCTCCAATTTCAGCCTAAAACTATTGTTTTGTTTCTACAACAAATTTTAACTAATAAAACACAAATTAAAGACCAGAAATCAAGTACTGCGTCCGACTTTGAGTTTCCATGCAAGCCACCGCTGGGACCTTCCCCGAGCTGATGCAGCCCCAACCCAGCCTGAAGGTCGTTTAGGGAAGCAATGTGTGGCGTCAGCACATGGGAAGAGCACACCGGGGAGCGAGAATGGGAGGTTTTGGGGTGGAGAGGTCTTTCTGAGGCCATTTTTGCACCGGCAGTGCCAGTCTGGCACCGTACTGTACTGTACACCGTACAGTAAATTGCCGTAATTACGGTATATTACGATCCTCCAAAATTGCAATTACGCCGTAATTTGCAAAATTACGGTACGTACAGTACAAAGCGTACCGTACCGTACACCGTACAGTGCACAGGCCTGGCTGTAATCGAGTCAAACAGTGTTGGTGTGCGCGTAGTAGTTGGTGTGCTGTAATCAAGTCAAACAGTGTTTGCCCTGCAGTAGTTGCCTTGATTTTTTAGTGTGCTGTAATCAAGGCTGGCTCAATTAACTGCCTCTACTGGTCGTATATAGCTTCCCTGCCTTTTTTTTATTCCAGGCAGGATGTTTTTGTGTCTGTTGCAGAATTAACGTCCTTTTGGATATGCGTGTCATGTGCATTGCTCATGTAATGGTCAAAGACGCGAATGTTGTCCCCCATCCTATACTACTGAACTAGCCACACCTTACTCTTTCCTTCATATACAGTGGAAATAACCTCGTGGAGATGTTTTGCCATTTCTACCTTCAGACTGCATATGCACCATCCGTCCACATGGACCCACACGCAAGACACCAACGCACTGATCAGGTGTGATGTTTGTGTACATGTGTGTGTTTGTGCGTGCATGTGTGTGTTTTTGGTTCTTGGTGCTGCTGCCGCTCGGCCTTGACTTGCGATGCAACAAACTGGCAATCATGAAACCAGGGAATGTGATGCAAAACTTTATCACAAAAAGAGAGCTAGAGGCACATGAAAATTACAATCCCTCCGCCATGAAGAGAGAGCTAGTAGCACCTCGTAAAGAGCTCATCATCCCTCGTCTACCACAAAGAGAGGTTCAACTGGGCTCGTAAAAAGTTCGTGATCTAATGTGTATACACACGGACGCTTGTTAACGGCTCTTACACCCGTTTCAGATTGAGCATGTCCGCTTCTGTTCATGGCAACCTCCTGTCCTTGTTCCCAGGTTATGGCACATCGTGAGGTGTGGGTAGCCCTGTTTGCGGGCTTGTGCAGCAAGGTACCCATCGTTTTGAGGAGCGCTGTAGGCGTTCTCTGCTTCCTCATCTCCGAAGGGAGCTCCATGGTTCTTGCGGCAATTCAAGCAGATGCAACAAGCCCTCCCACCTGCTCCTTCTCTTCTCTCATACAAATGGTGCGATTTTATTTTATTTTGGTGCGATTATATCTTATTTAGATTCATATCTAGAAATAGATGTTCAAACAACAACAAAAAACCAGCTGCTTGCACGCCTTTGCACAGCTGGAAATTCAGCAACCCTACACTCATTGTGTGGCTCTAGCTCACAAGCACTGACTAAACATTGTGCAATCACCACACCACTTGCGGTGCATCATATGTTTTGGTCACGGTTGTGGTAAATCACCATATTCTGTGGTGCAACCACCATACCACTTGTGATGCATCATAATTTGTGGTCACAGTTTTGGTGGATCACCATCATCTGTGGTGCAATCACCATACCACTTATGATTACACAACACAGGGGGCAGCAGAACCGCTCACAGCCGCCCTCAATACGCTGACAGTCTGGCAGCAGCTGCAGAGGAGGAAGGAAGACTCGCAACATCCTAACTGGCCTGTGCCCGAGGACTTGGCAGCAGATGTTGTAGAGGCCCTAGATAAAGCAAGTGCCTATGATGCAGCCTTCTACTTACGCCACACACCACCCAGCGGCATTGACTGCAAAAACAGCATGGGCCAGGAGGTCCCTGCGTTTTGTGTGGAAGGCTCACGGGAGCAAGCCATCTTGGAAGCAGCAGAAGGCATTGAACCCTGGCCAGAAAAGCTACTCCAGGCTCACGTCTCTCTGGTGCTCAAGGTTTGTCTGTTTTGCGCTCTTCTTGCCTTTACTAAATGAATGAAACGTTTTGAATTAGTAAAGGCCATTTTCATGTTTAGTAGATGATCTGCGCAAAAATCGACCAGTAAGGGTGGTTGCAAAGTAATATTAAGAATTGTTCTTATGCCTACTGCAGTCGACTTGTCAGTCTGTAAAATCGAGTTTGACGTGCTAGACAGGGTTTAAGCACTCTTCCTGCACTGCTTGAAGCTGACTGATAAGCCTTGCAGACAGGCCCATCTATTCCTGTTTTGTCAAAGTTGTACCTTTGTGTTAAATATGAAATGCACAAGTGATTTTTACACATTGCTAACATCTGGCTGTTACATTGCCTATTAACATTCCTGCTTCTTTGCCATGTTTGAGTTTGTGAGACACCAAATTTGGACAAATGTATGCGACACAAAAGAACACGTGGCGCACTCGGCACGCGCACAAAGTGGCCAAACAATCATTGACCCTTGCCTTGACAAAAAAAAAGTTATTCCAGGCATCTGTTTTCGTGTGCTACACTATCCAGGTACTTAATGTCGAAGCAAGCAACCCAAGCCTGTTGTGTGTCGGCCGTGTGAGCACCATGAACCTGACTCGATACCCCAAGCGGTGAGTGAATAGTGCATTTATACATGAGGTATTGTAGTGTGAGATTAGGAAATGTCTTCACTGACAATGATCAGGCATGTACATTTTTTTTCCAGGAAATAATCATGCCAATTTCCAGCTACTGTGCTGCTAAAACTATTTAAGCCACCTGCTTCTCGTACATGTTTTGATGTGGAGAGTGATGTCGTGATGTGGAGAGTGATTTTCACTGCCTGCGTAAATTTATCCTCATTTAACACATAAAAGGTTGACCCCAACCGAGACCTATTCAAACCCCACACCTTACATGTCATCAATGCAGTCTTTAACTTACATGTCATCAATGCAGTCTTTAAGGAATAATATGTGGCCCATCTCAGACTGCACAAGACTTCTTGCATCTACTTCTTCACGCAGGTCTCACATGTTGTTGTTGTTGCCAATTTTTAGGGAAGTCGGGACATGAACCATCTTGGACCTCCTACACTAACTTCTCTGCACAGGTCTCTTTTGTCACTGGCTTGTTTCTTAGAGTGTAATCCATGGACCATTTCAGCATTGCTGCGCTACATGCTAAAGGCTGCCAAGGACGGGAGTGGTCTTGCGCCTGATGATGTGCTCGGCATTCCAACACACACTGTCAATCCAAAGTAGGTGCCGTCCACCACTTTTAAAAAAACAGCCAAGCAAAAGCCAGATTATTAGTAGTTTTAACCCTTTATGTAAGCTTGCAAGTAGTAAATAAAGAAGGCAAGAGGACAGCTCCCATCATTTCAATCAAGGAAGAGTGAGCCGTCCTTTCTGTAGGGTTGTCCAGGATCATGTAACCTATAAAGGCACAAACAGCTAGACATTACTGCAGCAATAAGTCTTGAACTGGAAGTGTTTGGCTACCAATCAAACAGCAAGAAATGCAAACTACACAAACAAAAACATCTGGCCAACCAGGCGTTGGCCGGATTTATATTAAAGGGATTATCTGAGCAAGTGCCCGAGATGCACCTTCTTGGAATTCAAGGGGCATCTACTCACACACCACTTCATCAAATTGGATTTGGTGCTCTGGCTGGATACAGCGTACTGGTTAATTGATAAGCGGGGTTCACGCTGTGGCCGATTAGGCAGGTGCCCTGTGACTGGCACTTTTCAAGCTCAGCTGCATTGCGTCAGTGCTGAGCTTTCAAAATATCATTCATGGGGCCCATACCCAACAACACCCCGTTTGGGCCCAGCAATCCAACAGAATTATTTGTATAATGTCCTCTTAATTTACTCGTGTCTAGGGTGGGTCACACACCGTTGTACGTACATACAGGCCCTCGTATTATATTATGTCACACCAGAGTTATTCATTTTGGGATATGTGCTATTTCGAAAGTTTGCAAACCTTCACATTTCTCATACCTGTAAACGAATTCTAAAGTTGCTGTTTCCAATCTCAAACGTTTGTCGAACTTTAAGTCATGTTTCAAATGTTAGAATCCGAAATTGCAGTTATAATTGCAAGCCTTAGATGGCCGTCAAACATTCTGATTTCTTGTGTACTGAACTGCTCCTATGAGTAGTGCACCTAAACAAATAATTATTTGGGTACCTCATATATGAGAATCACAGAAGTAAATTAAGAAAATCTGGGCCTCGCAATACTTAAACTTAGAAAAACCTATTTTGGGCTGGAACCTGCAGCAGGTCATAGGTTTGAAGTCCTTCAAAAAAGAACTCTTTGCTATCCACCCCGAACTTGTTGTCTTTTGAAATGTGGGCTAGCTAAGAAGTTGCATAACTCTTCAATGACAGGAATTAACAGAGAGCAGAGCACGGAAATGCCCAGAACTCGCAAAAGCTCACAATTAATATAATTTGGTAGGCCTCGCAAAGCCCAAATACTTGCAAACAAACTATGCAGATCATTTGGGCACCTTGCAACAATTTGGACTCGCAATATTAAAGGAGCGATACGGTACTTGTGAACTTTAATATGCTATAATTAAAGCAATTCAAGAAGCCTTACAGCGGAGTTAAACCATGGAAAACAAATTCTCATTTCCATGGTTTTTTTTAACTTTCACACACTTTTAAAAAACTTAAAACTAAAATTAATAAAATTTTAATTGAAAGGCCCTGCCCTGTGTCATACGTTGTACAATTCTATGGTACGGTGCAGAAAGTGTAAGTTCAAAACAATATTGAATTTCCTTTGGGAGTCATGCTTTGGAAGTTTGTGTGAGGGCATGCGTGCTTATCAATGGTGTAATTTGGTATTAATCAAATGTCGTAATAAGAATTTGGGTTAGAACAGACCATAACTGGGGCAGGGGGCACAGAAAAGGGCCTAAAATGAGGAACACGGATTAGTAACTAAGGTCGTTTTTGACTGCAGCTATGAGGGAGGTATTAATAAAAGGCTTAGCTGAAAAAGATCCTGAAGAATGACATTGACCCTGAGCTCTCAAACGGTACGTACCAAACGCGACAACACTGGCTGGCACCACACATGCATATACCATACATGACAGTAATTCTAAAGTTCTCACTGCCAGAAATAATGTGCACGGATTGAGAGGAGCAGCAGAGGTTGCAGCAACAGAAAGCAGTAAGGTTCTTGTCAGGACCTGGTTTCAGACCAGGCCTGCGACCCTCCTGATCCCCACTGAGTCTCCCTTCCTGTTTTGCGGAGAAGTTATATGGTACTCCTAAGCCCTAAAACCCTACCCTCAACCCTCAATCTTTGTATGGCTCCTAATCCTTGATGGTGGAGAGCAGTTTCCACTGCCTACGTTACTTATGTTGTGCATGCATAATCTAGCCAAAAGAAATTTACAATGGGCGTCCCCTAAAATTGTTATCCCTCTCTTCATCTTCTCAGGACATCTTTTTGTGTGTACGTACCGTGTGGCATGGGGCTCAAGGTATGTGACCTAGTCTCTGCACCTTTCTGCATCTTGTCACTTACATCGTCTCACTTTCTTAGCTCTAAAATTTCCTGTCGTCGCTTATTTGTCGTGCTCCTTCCAAATTGTTAGGCAGCATTAGGAAACAATAGGCAGCAAAGTAGCGGATAGGTTGGCACCGTCAGGGATAGATAACCAAGCCACCAACCTATGCTTTTTGTGTCTGAATTGTGTGATTTTGCGTGTCTTGTACGATTACCCTTCTACGCAGTTTCTGCTGTCGGTGCTGACTGCGGGCAGCGGATTTCGTCCAAAACTCTTGCAGCTGCTACCCAAAGCCAAGCTCGTTTCGTGCATCTTGCACACCCTGCAAGCGGCGCGGGGGTCCTTCAAGGAGCAATACGTGACTTACACCTGGGATCAGGCTACTGCAAGCTCCAAAGAGATAAGCCCCGATGCAACCTGCCGTTTGATGCAAATGTCTGACACTTCCCGTGTCCCGCACACAGCTCTGAAGGGCACCGTGCCTGCGAGTGGGTGCGAGGGCACATCACTGCTGTCCTTCTGTATGTTGCATGCACTTTCATGCTTTCATTTCCTCCAGTCATCCGATGATTGGGTGCGAGAGCATATTGCTGGCATAAACGCAAAAAGCAGTCATGTGCATGATTTGGTAGGCGAGGCGTTCGAGGTGGTTTGTGAAATTGCTCCAAGCAGTGCTCAATTAAAGTCAGGTGGGAGTGAAATTGCTCCAAGCAGTGCCTAAAATCAGACGTAGCTTCCTTTCTTGTCATTGTACGTGATGAGGAAGTCTTGACTTTCCAGCTCGTTGCAGACTCTTAAAACTGCAAAGCACGAAAATGTTTGCTTGTTATGCACATTTGAGGTGGTTTCATTGCTTATTTGGGTGTTCCTTTTGCACTTACCTAATAAGGCATGATTTTAAACAAGCGTATGACACTATTGGGTTTACAAAGGATTTACAAAGGGTGGTAACCGGCAGCCACATATGTTGGGCTGATAGGCATTGCTGGATCAGCCTGCGTAAAGTAAACGTAAGGTTGTAAAATAGAACTGGTCAGTGCCATATAGTTCTCTTAGGAAAATGAGTAAGAGGTGATGAATGATTGATGAAAAGGCAAAAACCTGAGACAATTAAGGAGCCTGATGGAGAGCCACAACAAGCAGTTCAGGCGTGTTAACTGAACACCAGAATGTATAACCCAAGGGGAGGAAGGGGTTACAAGGGGTTACAAGGATGGCCTACAGCCCGAGTCTCTGGCTGATGGCAAATT
>Ga0307963_1000560_pt1 | contig 25364 bp, 34 predicted proteins | sample OrgLakmetagen594_FD_201829 | JGI IMG/M metagenome (GOLD analysis project Ga0307963, IMG submission 201829) | Saline water microbial communities from Organic Lake, Antarctica - #594 | ecosystem: Environmental > Aquatic > Non-marine Saline and Alkaline > Saline | place: Antarctica: Organic Lake... | reverse complement strand
ACACACACACACACACACACACACACACACACACATACACACACACGCACGCACGCACGCACGCAAACGCACGCACGCACGCACACACACACACACACACACACACACACACACACACACGCACACGCACACGCACACACACATACACTTATATACACACACACACACACACCTGTTTGTCAAAGAGGAACTATGCAGGCATTGATATACCACTCCTCACAGTAAATGTGGGAAAGGAGCCACTTTGGTACCGGGTACCGTAAAACTCCCTCACCAAAGCTTTTACCTTTTGTACTTCCAGCTCCGACAACAAGCTTCTTTGCTGCAAGCTACATGGGGCCACAACTTAGATCGTATCTGTCTTCTCCATACAAATGCAGACACGCCGAATGTGGCCAGCTCTACAGAGGCCTCTCAAACTCAGCAGCTCAGACCAGACTCCAAATCTGCCTCCACCACCGGCAACATCAACAACAACAACAACAACAGCAACAACAACAGCAAAAATAGCGGCAACAACAACAACAACAACAACAACAACAACAACAACAACAACAACAACAACAACAACAACAACAGCAATAACAACAACAACAACAGCAGCAGCAACAGCAACAACAACAGCAACAACAACAGCAGCAACAACAACAACGACGACAATTACGGCGTTGAAAACCGGAGTGGGAGTACCCTTCGGTACCGGCGGTGGGTCAACAGCCAAGCCAACCAACTGAGGCCCCTCACCCCTGTGGGACCAGACCCAAATTTGGTTGCTGAAAGGTGCTGATGATATGATGTCTTGAGTTGGTGTGTGTGTGTGTGTGCGCGTGTGTGTGTGTGTGTGTGTGCGCATGTGTGTGTGTGCGTGTGTGTGTGTGTGCGTGTGTGTATGTGAGCGAGTGTGCCTGTGTTGTTGCACGTGCACGTGCGTGTTTATGTGAGCGAGTGTGTATGCTTGTGTGTGTGTGCAGCACGTGTTTGGCTAGCAATTAGATAATACTCTTTTCTTTCCGGTCTTGGCATGATGACTACCTTCAGCTTGGTGGTAGTTTGTGGGGGTCCGGCGTTACAGCTACCCAAAACTAGCCCCACAGTTACCCAAAAATATGTGGCTGTGCCCATTTTAGGCTGCTTTTGACTTATTTTCAGGTCAGGAATGCCCTTGCAAAGTGTTTTTGCTGCTGGGCACGTTTTACGACACCCCACGTGCTTCAAACTCAAATGATAAGACACACCACTTTCTGATATCACATAAGTCGAATAATTAAACAACCAACAGCGCATCACCCTGCAACGTATCTGATCTATATTAATCGCTGCCTTTCTTAATAACGCGGTCGAGGAAATCTACAGCACGCGTTTCGTTGTTTTTGTGCTTGCTTGCTTGTCATTTGTTTTGGTGATATTTGTTTGCCGCCTGCAAATTTGTTTACTTCTTAATCCTTCTTAATTGCCCTCTTACATAGAGGTAATTGCAGCTTCCGACATACACAGGTAATTCGCGGCAAACAGAAATACAGACACACATAAACACACACAACCGTAAGCACACGCAACAACAAATGCGCACACACATGCACGCACACATTTACTCACACACACACACACACACACACACACACACACACACACACACACACACACACACACACACACACACACACACACAAACACACACGCATGCACGCAGTGAGAGCCGTCAGTCTAGCGCGCAACTGGACAGTAGCATGACGTGCTCAGACCACCACACGTCATATGCAGGTGAGCCTTGCCCCACACATATTTGTGCATGTTGTGCATGTGTACGCATACTCAAGCACTAACACACATTGACGCATCACATGCAGGTGAGTCTTGCTCATCATGTTTACACATGAATAAGCATACCCAAGCGATTATACACATAGACTCATGCTTAATTGCATGCGCACAAATGCACATTCCCGCGTGTATACACGCATGCACACACGTCCTGTTACTGGACGGTACATGTGTTTACACACATGTGTAAACACACACACACACAAACACACACTCACACAAATGCACACACATGCACGCACACACACATGCACACATGCACACACACATACACACACGCATGCACACACACACACACATGCGCACACACACACACACACACGTACACACACGTAAAGAAACGTTCCTAAACACACGTGCCCTCTTCTTACAGAAAAACACGCAATGGTGACCGTCCTGTTTGCGGACATTGTCAGCTTCACGAGCCTTTCCGAGCAGCTACGTCCGTCCCAGGTATATTCCTTTTTAAATTATAATATTTTGTAAATAAGAAACGACCATATCCCTTCCAAATAGCACCAGCGGTTGTGGCACTTATTTACGTACTGCTCCTAGGAGTACAGCTAACTTTATGTGTAGCACATGATACTCAATGTCTAGCACATGCTAAGATGTCAAACACATGTTTAGGGTTGGCCAGAACCATATATATACGGTGTACATACGGTATTTTTGGCTTGGAAACCATCAAATATACGGTGTATAAATACGTATACCTAAATACGGTTCTGGCCAGCCCTACACATGTTACTCGCGCATTGAACACATGTTACTTGCGCATTGAACATGTTACTCGCGCATTGAACACATGTTTCTCGCGCATTGAACACATGTTGCTCTCGCATTAAACACATGTTACTCGCGCATTGAACACATGTTACTCGCGCATGAACACATGTTACTCGCACATTGAACACATGTTACTCGCGCATTAAACACATGTTACTCGCGCATTGAACGTGCGCTAGCACCATGGGCATACACAGCACCTAGCTCTTTGGTGGAGGAGGAGTCCCCCTCCGATAATTTGTGTGACATTAAGTTGCAACAACCAACCCAGCGCATGTGAGTAACATGTTAGCAATTTACTATTGGCATTTTACTGGTCAGTAGATGTTAGCAACTGGTCAGTAGATGTTAGCAGTTTACTATTGGCATTCTACTGGTCAGTAGATTCTAGCGTTCTGGGGGTGACAGCGTGGCTTTGCTGTGGGTACGCTGTCCCCCTCTGATCACATTTTGAGTGGGCTAGAAATAAAAGTAAATGACAGCCGACAATGGTACAAGGCATATGACAAGCTTCTATAATGAAACTTGCCCTTTGATCACATTTTGAGTTGCTGGAAGGTGTCCGTCTCGCTGCCTCTGAAACGTGCTTCGCAACACCTCATGCGTTTTCGTAACGACAGACAGTGTACCCACAGCAAAGCCACGCTGTCACCCCCAGAACGCTAGAATCTACTGACCAGTAGAATGCCAACAGTACATTGCTAGCTGAATCGCATGCGCTGGGTTGGTTGTTGCAACTTAATGTCACACAAATTAACACGCATCTGCATTCCTTCACAAATGACCAAATGTCATCGTACTCAAATGCAAAGTGGCTCTCTCACTGGATTATTCATAGATGCGCACGGTGCGGCTCGACCGTGTGCAAGTGATATGGAAACTGACGCACTGTGTAGCTTGAGTGTGTGTGAATTAATCTTGAGACTGAAGCACCGTGTAGCTTTATTATGTGCAAGTGGTTGGAAACTGACGCACCGTGCAGCTTGTGTGTGTGTGCGTGTGTGTGTGAGACTGGAGCACCGTGTAGCTTTATCATGTGCAAGTGGTTGGAAAACTGACGCACCGTGTAGCTTGTGTGTGTGTGTGTGTGACTGGAGCACTGTGTGACTGGAGCACCGTGTGAGTGAATATGAGACTGGAGCATCATGAGACTGGAGCACCGTGTGAGTGAATGTGAGACTGGAGCATTGTGTGAGTGAATATGAGACTGGAGCACCGTGTGAGTGAATGTGAGACTGGAGCACCGTGTGAGTGCGTATGAGACTGGAGCAAGGTGTGAGTGCGTATGAGACTGGAGCACCGTGTGAGTGAATATGAGACTGGAGCACCGTGTGAGTGAGTATGAGACTGGAGCACTGTGTAGTTTGACTGTGTTCAAGTGGTTTGGGTTATAGGGTTTAGGAACTGGAAACTGACGTACTGTGCAGCTTGACTGTGTGTGAGCGGTCTGGAAAGGACACACACGCACACACACACGCACACACTCTGGATGCACTGTATAGCTTCAACGTGTGTGAGTGAAGTTAAATAATCAAACCTTTTCCTGTTGTGTACCTATAACAGGGATTTCTTAGGACATTGATGCATGCACATATTGGCTAGTGCTGGTGTGTGAGTGTGAGTGCGTGTGTGTGTGTGTGTTTGTGTGTGTGTGTGTATGTGTGTGTGTGTGTGTGTTTGTGTGCGTGTGTGAAGTTTAGCAAGATTGTGCCAGAGTCATGTTGAGCAAACTAGTGCCAGTGTGTGTGCAAACTTAAGCAATTAGAGCGTGGCCTTCCTCGTGGTGTGCAATGAGAGCCTCATGGTGTGGTGTGGTGTAGAGTGAGATCCTCGTGGTCTGTTGTAGTGTGCAATGAGAGCCGCGTGGTGTGGTGTGGTGTGGTGTGCAATGAGATCCTCGTGCTGTGGTGTGGTGTGCATTGAGAGCCTGGTCTTCCTCTTTGTTTGTCTTTCCCCCCTAGTCTGCAGGTTAGGTGGCAGTGCTGAATGGTCTTGCATTTACACCTATTCCCTGCTGCAGCTTGTGCACACCCACATGCACACACACACACGTGCGCGCGCACGCACACACGCACACACACACACACACACACACACACACACAATCACACACACACACACACACACACACACACACACACACACACACACACACCTCACCCTGTGGCCCCAGGTCATGATGCTGCTAGGAGACCTGTACAACAAGTTTGACGAGCTGGCTGCCAGGATGCAGATCTACACGGTCGACACTATAGGAGATAGTGAGTTTATTTGATGCCAGAGTTGTAATATCTCGAGTGACTGCATGAGAAAGGAGTGGTGACAAATCAATTATCAAGGGAGTCGCGATGCACTCAGACGCAGGAAATGAAGTGTGATTAATCAGTGAATGTATTGACAAGAAATGGCGGCGTGACTGAGTTTGTCGCCACTTTTGTGTTTGTGTGACGTGGTGTGCAATTCAAACCTTCAAAATGTGTGCTATGCAACCACTGTATAGTTCACAGATCAAAATGTGTACTGTGCAACCACTGAATAGTTAACAGATCGCAAGCAGGCTTGTCAAAGCGTGTACTGTCCAACCACTGTATGGTTCACGGATCGCAAGCAGGCTTGTGTGCTTTGCTTTTCATCCAAATGTGCACTGTGCAAGCACTGTAGTTTACAGATAGCAAGCAGGCTATTTCGTTTTTAGTGATCTCCATGTGCACAATGCAATCACTTCCACTGCTGCGCTTACGTGTTGTTCCACTGCTGCGCTTACGTGTTGTTCCACTGCTGCGCTTACGTATTGTTCCACTGCTGCGCTTACGTGTTGTTCCACTGCTGCGCTTACGTGTTGTTCCACTGCTGCGCTTACGTGTTGTTCCACTGCTGCGCTTCAGTGTTATTCCACTGCTGCGCTAACGTGTTGTTCCACTGCTGCGCTTACATGTTGTTCCACTGCCACGCTTACGTGTTGTTCCACTTTCCAGCCGTACCTACAATGTTATTATCATGCATTGATTGTGCGTATTGGTGTGCAAGTTTGAGTATGTGCGTGCCGCCTTTAACTGTAGAAAGTGTGATCTGCATACGTGTACCCAACCTGCTCCTTTTTTATATGAAAAATAAATCATGTATTATATGAAAAAGAAAACTACGCAGGCAGTAAAAATCACTCTCCACAATAATTAAGTGAAAGGAGCCACTGTTCTATATCTGTGCTTTGTCATTGCTACACCATTTCATGTGCAACCCCGATGGACCAGCCCCTGCCCGACCAACCTGCTCCTGTTCATGCTTTTGATTGCTAGGCTACTTCTGCGCTACCAATCTGGTTCAACCCCTGCTTGACCAACCTGCTCCTGTTCATGCTTTTGATTGCTAGGCTACTTCTGCGCTACCAATCTGGTTCAACCCCTGCCCAACCACGCGGAGGTCATGGTCACGTTTGCTGAGCACATCATCCGCGAGGCGGCCAATACCATCACGCCTTTAGGTACGTTGATGTGTGAGTGAGTGAGTGAGTGAGTGTGTGTGTGTGTGCGTGCGTGAGTTCGGTGCATGAGTTTACTTGCATGCAAGCTTGTGTGTGTTTTTGCCTGTGTGCAATTGTGTGTATGCATGTGTGAGCAAGCTTGGGCGTTTATGAAACTATGTGCGAGTGCACGTTTGGTCAGCCCTATCACACCTGCAATGGTGAAGCATGTGTATGAATGTTAATACTTATGAGTGGCAAGTTCACGCCATTAGATGGGTATGGGTGTGTGTGTGTTAGACGTGCAGGATTTAATTTTGTGCAGTGTCGTACTTGTTTGACTCAAACTGGAAACAGATAATGTGTGCATGCTGTACCATTGCTGTAATAAATTCAGGAAAAGAAAGCAACGCATTTGGTACCGAGTATAGTAAAACACCTTTCCCGTAGCAGACAAAAACGGTACCTGCACGGAATGATGTTGGATAACCTGTAGTTGGCCAGATCTGTGCTTATAGGATCACTTGTGGCTGGCCAGATCTGTGCTGATAGGATCACTCGTGGCTGGCCAGGTCTGTGCTTATAGGATCACTCGTGGCTGGACAGATCTGTGCTGATAGGATCACTTGTGGCTGGACAGGACCTTGCTTGTAGGATCACTTGTGGCTGGTCAGATCTGTGCTGATAGGATCACTCGTGGCTGGCCAGATCTATGCTTATAGGATCACTTGTGGCTGGCCAGATCTGTACTGATAGGATCACTCGTGGCTGGCCAGATCTGTGCTGATAGGATCACTCGTGGCTGGCCATGCTCTTGTCCATCTGACTTTGCTGCACACAAACTGTGAATGCAGGGACAACTCTGGGAATTCGTGTGGGCATTCACACAGGGCCACTCATGTCTGGCGTCCTTGGTATGCACAGGATGAAGTTCACACTGGTGTGTGTGTGTGTGTGTGTTTGGGTTGCCTATGATGAAGCTCATACTGGTGTGTGTGTCCTTGGAATGCATAGGATGAAGCTCTTGCTGGTGCGTATGTGTGTGTGTGTCCTTGGGATGCATATGATGAAGCTCATACTGGTGTGCGTGTGTGTGTATGTGTGTCCTTGGGATATAGCGGATGGAGATTGCCGGAGAAGGGTTTAGGCCTTTTCCTCGGATCTAGTAATTGTGCATCCCATTGAATCTCATGACCTCCGCTGGATTTTGGCAACTCCTGCTGATGCAGAAGCACTGCCTTGCCTTGCATACGACCTCCACGGACACTAATGATAGCACAGCCCTGTCCGTACTGCAGGCATGCTGTCTCACCTCAGCCCGCATCCACACAAACCTCACTGGCCTCCACGGTCTGTGTTGCTGCGTATTTGTTGTAGCGCACAAACAATTTGGCCTCACGGATGACTTATGGTGACCATTTTGAGGTCATGATGAGTCAAAATTGTGTTGCTGTGAAGTAACGTCTCACCCAATATGTGATGACCAATTTGTGTTCATGATGAATCAAATGTGTTTTGCTATGAATTAACCTCTCACCCAATGTGTGATGACCATTTTGTGTTCACGAAGAATCAAAGGTGTGTTGCTATGAAGTAACGTCTCACCCAAATGTGATGACCATTTTGTGTTCACGATGAATCAAAGGTGTGTTGCTGTGAAGTTACGTCTCACCCAATGTGTGATGACCATTTTGTGTTCACGATGACTCAAAGGTATTGCTATGAAGTAACGTCTCACCCAATATTTGATGACCAGTTTGTGTTTACAATGAATCAAAGGTGTGTTGCAATGAAGTAACGTCTCACCCAATGTGTGATGACCAGTTTGTGTTCACGATGAGACAAAGGTGTGTTGCTATGAAGTAACGTCTCACCCAATGGCTAAACACTGCTTTCTCCGTTCTACCTGAAAAGACACAATGATGATGTTCTCCAAAATGGACTTCATTATGTATATGGTGAACGCCGACCACATCAGTGGGGCCACGTTCATGCAGCTAGATACCATCCAAGCCTGTTGAAGCCGTGGCTTATGCCTTATCTGACATGAGCTCCATTGCTTTTCTGCCCAGGTGGGAGACACGGTGAACGTAGCCTCCAGAATGGAGTCCATGGGCATGACGAATGCCGTTCAGATCAGTGGAGCCACATACGCGCAGCTTCAGCAGCAGTCAGCACCTCTACTTAATGACCAGGACGAAGAAGATGGCCATGCAAAGCTTCCTGGCTCCCGCAGGTGGGTGGTGCATAAATGGTATATATTGCTGCCTCCTACAGGTGGGTGGTGCATAAATGGTATATATTGCTGCCTCCTACAGGTGGGTGCTGTATATATTGTATATATAGCTGGCTCCCGCAGGTGGGTGGTGTGTATAGTGTATATATTGCTGCCTCCCGCAGGTGGGTATAAATATTGTATATATTATGTTCAGAAAGCCCAAGCAAACTGGATTGCTGGCAACAATGCTCAATTGGTAAGTTTAACTACAATGTCAGTTATATTTCGCTTGCATCGTGAGATGCATAGGGCTCTGTCGTTATTACCAAAGTGAACACAACAACTCAGAGAAACCGGAGAAACGCGAGAAAACTAAAGACTAAAATATAGAAAAGAGGTGAGGGAGGGAGGGGGGAAGTATGCTAATGAGAGAGCTGTGTTCTCCAAGGAATAAAAAGAATGGAGAAGGGAAGCAGAAACCGGAGAAAACCAGAAAGTGAGGACATCTCACTTTATGCTACACTACAAGAACCTGAGTTCAGGTGTTTCACACTGAACTCATAAGTGTTGTTATCTTCATGTATATGACAGCATTTATTATCTAGCCGTCCTAATAATCGTCTTTGGGGTGGAGGTACGTTTGACTCAAGGAAGTATACTGAAGTACGGGGTGCGGGATGAGTACGGTATGATCGGCTTATCGCAAAGATCTATATGTTTGAATGCTGTTTTAATCATTATGTCAAGTATTGTCATATCTAGCTGATCTTGCGTTCAATCTTTGATCTGCAAAAAAGTCCCTCCCTGTCGTTTATGTGGCTCCTGTTGTGTTTGCTGGCTTGTAGCTGCCGGTCCTGCTGCTGTCGGCTGTTCAGATGTGCAAACACACCTATCTTAGATTGTCTTTGAATGCGACAGGAGGTGCAAGATCTGCGAGTTCTCGCATAAAAATTGTTATTTTTATGACGCAACAATTTCACATTGGTGCAACGAGGTTTCACGGTGTGAGCCTCTGTAGCTGCTTCTGCTGATGTTAGTGTCAAGAGGGATTATTTTTCTTACAAGCGAACATAATATATTAAGTGTGATCGTAAAAAGCGTGTCCCAACATCTGCATGTCTATTACGTCAGGCGGTTGGTAAATAAAAAGGGCCAAGTTTGTAATATGTACTTACACACACATGTGTACATGCAACTGTATAAGCCAGATGCACATACACTTGTATACGCACACACACACGCACACACACACAAGCACAAAAAGCATACACACATGGTCCATACATGCACGCACAACCCTTCAGGGTTGAATGGACCGAGGTTGGACAAAGTGGGGAGGGGTCTCAGAGGTGGAGCACGGACAATTTGACAGAGAGTGGAGCGCCTAGCGCCATTGTTTGTGGTGCTGGTGGGAACGCGCAAGATGGGAGTGGGGCGGAACAGGACGTCATCGCTGTCCGTAGTGGGAACACAAACGTATGCAGCAGCTTTGGCAGCAGCAGCAGCAGCAGGAGAGCGGCAGCACTCTTGGACCAGGCTGCTCAAAGGTGAGGTTTGGATGAGCAAGTCGCTTGAAACAAGGGTTTTTTTCTGAGTTCAATCTGTCTTTCAGTTTGTTCGAAGGTCAGGCTCCCTGGGTTCGGTCTGTCTTCCAGTTTGCTCAAAGGTTAGGTTCCCTGGGTTTTATCTGTCTTGCAGTTTGTGCAAAGGTCAGGTTTGAGTGAGCGGGGCACATGAATCTAGGGTTCCCTGAGTTCAATCTTTCTTTCAGGCTGCTCAAACGTCAGGTTTGAGTGAGCGAGGCGCGTGAAACAAGGGTTCCCTAAATTCAATATGTTTGTGATGCGGAGGTTGGTTCGGCTGTCTGCCTTTCAATTAAATTGCTTTACCTGCCAAAATATTACAAGGGTTACAAGGTTTACAAGGATGGCCTACAGCCCGAGTCTCTGGCTGATGGCAATTGGCTGGTGAAATAAAATCAACCAGTGTCGAAAATTGAAACTATATCTGACACATGTGCAATGTTTTGTAGATGGATGCAGACTATGAGGGTGAGTGCTGGACTGCGGGACCAAGCCGCTGTGTAGGAACAAGTGTGTATGACGAGGAATCGATCATGATCTATGGAGAGCCTGTGTGTGTTGCTGCAAAGACGGGGGTGCAGATCGTGTTGGTGCTTTGGCAGGTTTACGCTTTGCACGATGTGGGTAGTGTTTGCTTAAAGATATAATGCTTCTTCTGCTTGGCCTAGAATTGCATTCCTACTTTCCTGGATCTGGAGTGTTTCTTTTTTGCGCAAAGCTGGCAGTGTTTGGTTAAAGTCACCCTAGGCTTCATAATTGCGCTACCTCGGCAGTGTTTCTGTTTAGCGCGCACAGGGTTGGCCAAACACAAATTTGGAGCTAAAGCGGTAGTTTTTCAGCAATGCTGGTGCTTTCTTTAAGTTGGATCGTGCCTTTTTTCGCACTGCGCTGGCAAAGTTTGCCTGAAGTCGAAGCGGCTCTGTTTGTAGGAACAAAACAGAACTGCTTGTAGGACAGGCCCTAAGCTGTGTATTTTGGACAACGGATGCATTGCTTGGCGGTGACGCACAACACACACACTCACACTCACATGCACACGCACGAGCGCACACGCACACAAAAACACAATTGCACATACACACAATTGCGCACAAACACAAGCACACATTCACACACAATCATACACATTCACACACAATCACGCACAAACACAAGTCCACATACACACACAATCGTGCACAAACACAAGTACACACACGCACAATTGCGCACAAACACAAGTACACACACAAACACACAATCGCGCACAAACACAAGTACACATGCACACAAGCACGCACAAACACAAGTACATGCACACACAACATCACACAGGAAGACACAGTCATGTTTAGACGGCTTGAACAGAAGGGGCAGCGGGAAGGGGTCGCCCTTCAGCAGCCTCACCGCCACAGCGGCAGTGGCAGCCTCGCTAGACCAATCCCAGTCTCCTCGCACACAAAGTAAGCCGCATCCTATTCATCAGTTAATTCACACCTCGTTTTGAGTAAGCCACTTTCTTTTTGTCAGTTCATTTCCACCCCTTGCACCGAGTGAACCATTTCTCTTCGTCAGTTTATGTTCACCCCTCGTACGGAGTAAGCTACTTCCTGTTTACCAGTTTATGTTCACCCCTCGAACCGAGCAAGCCACTTGCTCTTCATCAGTTGATGTTTGCCCCTCAAACCGAGCAAGCCACTTTCTCTTTGTCAGTTTATGTTCACCCCTCAAACCGAGTAAACCACTTCCTCATTATCTGTATACGCACCCCTTGTACCCCAGAGTAGCTTCTTCCTCTCCATCACTATATTAAATGAAGTAAGCCATTTCCTGTCGATAAGACTATTCTCTGTAGCTGATGAGGCTCGTGATTCAACCTTTGTCCCTGTAATGAAAATGAGTGTTTTCCTGTTGGTTTATGTGTATCTTATGTACACATTGCATATATATATATATATACACCTACGCTACGTACTTGCACTTTATTACATTAAACAATTACACCCTACATTGCATAAGTATGCCTTATTGCTGGCATATGTATACACTTTGCACTTTATAACATTGCGCACTCACACTCTACGCTACATATGCGTGCCTTACTACTGGCATAAGTACACACCTTATTCCTTGCCATTGCCTGTGACATGTTCTGCATACTCAGCATACATTGCTCTGCATACTCAGCATACATTGCTCTGCTATACTCAGCATACATCGCTCTGCACACAGCATACATTGCTCTGCATACTCAGCATACATTGCTCTGCATACTCAGCATACATTGCTCTGCATACTCAGCATACATTCCTCTTGGTCCCACCCTCCTGCAAACACACACATGCGTTGACACCACACACACACACACACACACAGACACGTAGACAAACACATAAGCACACACACAAAGGCACTCACGTGTGTACTCACGCATCAACGCAGGACACCACCGTAAACACCCACACAGACACGTAGACACACACACAGACACGTAGACACACACACAGACACGTAAACACACACAGACACGTAGACAAACACATAAGCACACACACAAAGGCACCCATGTCTGTACACACGCATCAACGCAGGACACCACTGTAAACACACACACACAGAAACACGCAGACACACACACAGACACGTAGACACACACACAGACACGTAGGCACACACACAAAGGCACTCACGTGTGTACTCACGCATCAACGCAGGACACCACCGTAAACACACACACAGAAACGTAGACACACACACGTACACACACAGACATGTAGGCACGCACACACAGGCACTCACGTGTGTACTCACGCATTAACGCAGGACACCACCGTAGACACACACACACACACACACACACACACACACACACACACACACACAAACACACATACACACATACACACACACACACGCGTAGACACACACACACAGACATATAGACACACACACAGACACGTAGACACACACACAGACACGTAGGCGCACACACAAAGGCACTCACGTGTGTACGCACGAATTGTCGCAGGACACCACCACGGCACTGTGGGCAATAGGCAGTCTGACCAAGGAAGCCGCCTCAGCCACTGTGGTGGCGTGGGTGGATTTGATGACAGCGTCAGCCATAGTGCGCAGGCAGCAGGCAGAAACGGCAGGAGAGGCTCTGCCCCCGATGGTAGCCTCTGCCGCGGCAGAGAAAGTGACGACAAAAGTGAGGATGGTAGTGCGAACGACAGCAGGAGCACAGTCTGCGTCGAGGTGGGTGTTGCGGTGCTGGAGTTTGTGTGCATTTGCTTATATGGCGGCAGAGAAAGTGACGACAAAAGTGAGGATGGTAGTGCGAACGACAGCAGGAGCACAGTCTGCGTCGAGGTGGGTGTTGCGGTGCTGGAGTTTGTGTGCATTTGCTTATATGGCGGCGGAGGCAGTGACAGCAACAAGACAAGGGCAAAACGAGGAGGGCATCGTGCATGACAGCAGGCATAGCAGGGGCATAGAGCAGTGGCATAGAGCAGTGGCATAGAGCAGTGGCATAGAGCAGTGCTGCCTATGACATAAACGTGGGTGTGGCGGTGCTGGGTATTGCGTCCTAACAACACTGAGTGTGTGCCACCTCTTATAGTCACACATCACTGTGGTACTGCGTCCTAACAACACTGTGTGGGTGCCACCTCTTGTAGTCACGCACCACTGTATGTGCTTCCAAAGGTTACGCAGATTATGATGTGCCTCACCCAAATGCAATGAACTGCCTCACCCAAATGCTATGACGTGCCTCACCCAAATGCTATGACATGCCTCACCCAAATGCTATGAACTGCCTCACCCAAATGCAATGACGTGCCTCACCCAAATGCAATGAACTGCCCCACCCAAATGCTATGACGTGCCTCACCCAAATGCAATGAACTGCCTCACCCAAATGCAATGAACTGCCTCACCCAAATGCAATGACGTGCCTCATCCAAATGCAATGACGTGCCTCACCCAAATGCTATGACGTGCCTCACCCAAATGCTATGACGTGCTTCACCTACGGTATTGTGCTAAAAAACTCTTAACAATTTCCAGAACAATACATACCATTCTCAAGCAACACATCTCGTAAACCATACCATACCAATTCAACACATCTTGCATACCATTCTTAAGCAACACATCTCGTAAACCATACCATACCCAAGCAACACATCTCGTATACCATACCATTTTCAAGCAACACATCTTGTAAACCATACCATACCAATGCAACACATCTCGCATATCAATCTCAAGCAACACATCTCGTGTACCATACCATACCCAAGCAACACGCCCCTTCTTAGTGTACCGCGGCTAGTGCTTGCGGGAATAGAGAAGTATGTTGAAAAGTCTAAGCCTGCAGAGAAAACCACGGCACCCAAGAAGCCCACTCACTGAGCACTGCAAAGGTCTGCCACGAACAGAACAGGGATTGCTGGTGGGTATCTCATGGTCTTTTGTGTATTCCTATTTCAGGCATTGCATGTGCAGAACGTGCTCTGCCTCTGTGTCCTAACAAGCCTGATCCTGACCATGCTTCTGTGCCCTAACATTTCTCTGCCTCTGTGTCCTAACATTTCTCTGTCTCTGTGTTCTAACATCACTCTGCCTCTGTGTTCTAACATCACTCTGCCTCTGTGTCCTAACATATATCTGCCTCTGTGTCCTAACATCCCTCTGCCTCTGTGTCCTAACATTTCTCTGTCTCTGTGTTCTAACATCACTCTGCCTCTGTGTTCTAACATCACTCTGCCTCTGTGTCCTAACATTTATCTGCCTCTGTGTCCTAACAATACTCTGCCCCCGTGTCCTAACAATACTCTGCCCCCGTGTCCTAAAAATACTATGCCCCCGTGTCCTAACATTCCTCTGCCTCTGTGTCCTTACATTTCTCTGCCTCTGTGTCCTAACAACCCTGATCCTGACCATGCCTCTGTGCCCTAACATTACTCTGCCTCTGTGCCCTAACATCACTCTGCCTCTGTGTCCTAGCATCCCTCTGCCTCTGTCTTAACATTACTCTGCCTCTGTGTCCTAGCATCCCTCTGCCTCTGTGTCCTGACATCCCTCTGCCTCTGTGTCCTAACAAGCCTGATCCTGACCATGCCACCTCTCGTTTGTGCAATGTTGAGGAGCTACCTTGCTGAATACCTGATGCTTCCTTTCGTTTAAACACAGGGGCCTCCACCTCTTTTGGTGGGGCTCTTGCTGGTATCATCATTTAAACACGGGGGCCTCCACCTCTTTTGGTGGGGCTCTTGCTGGTATTAAACTGGTTGCGATTGTCTGTTTAGGAATGCTGATTCAGAACAAACTGCTACGTTTCCTAACTGAGCTGAGCACGCTTCTGTAAGAATTCCTTTGGAGCCTTTTTTTGGATTGGCCAGAACCGTATATAAACGCCGCGTATGCACGATAATTGGTAATTTCCCTGTTAAGGAATCCGTATTACACCGTATAAATATGGCCAGCTCTTCCTAGTGTGTTGCACGCTTGGCCGAGTTGAGCGTAGCTTGTCACTCCAACAATGAGCTGAGTGTCGCTGTTTTTAACGCCAAGTTATGGTTTTGTCTGATCGTCGCTTTGCTTGCACAGGAGCCTCTGTCACCCGCAGTGGCAACATTGTGCCAGCCGTCGAAGCAACAAGAGCCGCTGCCGCAGCAGCAGCAGCAGCACAGCTTTGACTCAGATCAGTGCAGTGTGAGAGGTGCTAACTACCCCATTTTATGGAAGCCACGAGACTTGGTCGTCAAAGGGAAAGGACTGATGCGGGTGAGATGCTGTGTGTGTACGTGTATGTGTGCGTACGTACGTGTGTGCGCCAGTGCTATGATGCGGGTGAGATGCTGTGTGTGTACGTGTATGTGTGCGTACGTACGTGTGTGCGCCAGTGCTAGCTTGTAGGTGCATTCGTGCGTGTGTGTCTGTGTTTGCAAGCAGGCGTCTGTGCATGTGTGCGTGTGTGGGTGTGGGTGTGGGTGTGGGTGAGGTGTGTGTGTGTTTGTGTGCCTGTGTGTAGGGTGGGGGTGGAGCTGTGAAAGAGATATACTATCATCTCAAATTTGGCAGCAAAGGCGTGAGAATGAGTTTATGGCAGTTGGTCATAACACATCATCAAACAAAGTGCGCATAGGGGTGGTGGCCAGAAAAATATCGCTGCGTAAAACTGAAAGGGGTGGCCAGAACCATACATACAGAATATGTTACCTTCATGATCAAAACTTTCAGTCTTTTCTCACGTGTGGAACCAAGTTGAAGGCGCACGCACACGCACCCACATACACACACACACACACAGACACACACACACAGAACACCAATCACTGCTCAAAGCAAGCAAGCAAGCAAGCAAGCAAGCATAGCAAGAAAACAGGTTGTGCTTGTGGGGGTGGCACAGTATGACCGAGGGATGAGTGCTTGGGCATCCTCGCCTACGCGTCCTTTCCCACCAGCGCTTTACTATGTTTTCATATAATGGAGTGCTGCTTAGGCCCCCTACCTACGCAGTTTTTCCACCAGCAATCAGAATGCGTGCATTTAATGGAGCGCTGCTTCCTTGATATTGGTGGACAATAACAGTGCAAACGCGGTTGGTGGACAACAACAGTGCAAACGTGGTTATGGACAACAACAGTGCAAACGTGGTTTATGCACAATAACAGTACAAACGTGGTTGATGGACAACAACAGTGCAAACGTGGTTGATGGACAACAACAGTGCAAACGTGGTTGATGGACAACAACAGTGCAAACGTGGTTATGGACAACAACAGTGCAAACGTGGTTATGGACAACAACAGTGCAAACGTGGTTGACGGACAACAACAGTGCAAACGTGGTTGACATACAATAACAGTGCAATCGTGGTTATGGACAACAACAGTGCAAACGTGGTTATGGACAACAACAGTGCAAACGTGGTTGACGGACAACAACAGTGCAAACGTGGTTGACGGACAATAACAGTGCAAACGTGGTTGGTGGACAATAACAGTGCAATCGTGGTTGATGCACAATAACAGTGCAAACGTGTTTGGTGGACAATAACAGTGCAAACGTGGTTTATGCACAATAACAGTGCAAACGTGGTTTATGCACAATAACAGTGCAAACGTGGTTTATGCACAATAACAGTACAATCGTTGTTGGTGGACAACAACAGTGCAATCGTGGTTGGTGGACATTAACAGTGCAAACGTGGTTTATGCACAATAACAGTGCAAATGTGTTAACACTGTCAGTCACAACTTCGCGCAGGTGTATTACACTCTGGTGGACACCACCAGCACAGAAGCAAAAAGCTCTTAAAACAAGTCATGAACTGTTGCTCCTCCCAGCTGCTCATGTCTCAGGTGTGGGAGTGTTCTGGCAAAAGTTAAGGTCATGGAGGGTTTATTTGTTGCAGTTGGCGTTGTGCAGTTGGTGCGGTTGGTGTGATGCTGGGTTTCAAGGCCGTATGGTGTGATGCTATAGAGGTTACAAGACCATATGGTGTGATGCTGGGTTTCAAGGCCATGTGGTGTGATGCTGGGTCACAAGACCATGTGGTGTGATGCTGGGTCACAAGACCATGTGGTGTGATGCTAGGTTACAAGACCATATGGTGGGATGCTGGGTTACAAGGCCATATGGTGTGATGCTGGATTACAAGGCCATGTGGTGTGATGCTGGATTACAAGGCCATGTGGTGTGATGCTAGGTTTCAAGGCCATGTGGTGTGATGCTATAGAGGTTACAAGACCATATGTGGTGTGATGCTAGGTTTCAAGACCATATGGTGGGATGCTGGGTTACAAGGCCATATGGTGGGATGCTGGGTCACAAGGCCATGTGGTGTGATGCTGGGTTACAAGGCCATATGGTGTGATGCTATAGAGGTTACAAGACCATATGGTGTGATGCTAGGTTTCAAGACCATATGGTGGGATGCTGGGTTACAAGGCCATATGGTGTGATGCTGGGTCACAAGGCCATGTGGTGTGATGCTGGGTTACAAGGCCATATGGTGTGATGCTATAGAGGTTACAAGACCATATGGTGTGATGCTGGGTTTCAAGACCATATATGGTGTGATGCTGGGTCACAAGGCCATATGGTGTGATGCTGGGTTTCAAGGCCATATGGTGGGATGCTGGGTCACAAGGCCATATGGTATGTGGCATGGTGTCCATCGTGGCGCATGGAAACCTGAGCAGCATGCATGAGTGGCATGCCACCTTTGTGCTTAGCCAACCAGTGTTGTCTTTCTTCTTCCTTTCCGCGTCTTGTGATGCTTGAAGTGTGGGCAGCATACCATCCACAAGTGGCACACCACCCACAATTGGCACACCACCCGCAAGTGGCACACCACCCACAAGTTGTGCTGCTGGACGTTTCAGCACAGAGGAGCGTGCAGCAAAGAGGACCTGAAATATTTGGATTTAAATGACATATTTGAATGACACGCGTGGTCACTTTATAATTATCTTATTGATCTCAACCCTTTTGCCAGCACAAATATTTGGATTTAAATGACATATTTGAATGACACGCGTGGTCACTTTATAATTATCTTGTTGATCTCAACCCTTTTGCCAGCACAAGTCAAGTACCAGCTTTTTGTTTTCTGTTTATGTTGAATGTTTGAGCAATGCCTGCGCAGCCTAGTTCCTATTTCAGTGCCAGCCACATTCCCAATTCTTTTGAAGTTCTAACTGCCTGCACAATACTTTTATTTTATGTTCATCCAGCGTATGTATGCGCAACAGACTCATGCCTCTAATACACCATATTCTTGTGAAGGAAGCAAAACTTCCTTACTTCTCCCTGCTTTCATTATTGCCTTAGCATTAAGGTAGCTCTGGCCCTCTCTTACCTTTCGTTATCACCCAGACTGCTCTAAACCTATTTATTTCAATTGTCCATCGTACTAATGAGAATTTATTTTGTTGCATTGGTCAGTTTTTTCTTTTTTGCTGCATTCAGTGTGTAACATCTCTGATAAGTAGTTGTGAGGACTAAGGCAGGAGGCGGTTGTTAGCATAGCTTTTGGACGGCATGCCCATATCCCAATAAAAAGGACATATTCGGAATCCTCTTGTCAAGAGCTATCGATTGGTATATGTATGGGCGAAATTGATTTTTTGAACCCCCCCTTCAGAAATTTCCTGGGATACTTCTACGAATTTTTAAATATATCAGCGGAATCCTCAGCTCAAGCCCAGTCAATTGGTACCCTTTTTGAGCAAATTGGGTCAAGAGGGGGGTCTGTGGACATGTCCAAAAGTCAGGCGCGCACGCACTCGGGTGCAGGCCGCGGGGTGAGTCAAGCCAATGAAGCAGCAATTTACCCCCAACTTAAAAGATTGTGCCAGCATGAGATACTCAGTGAAATTCTGAAGAAATGGAAGCAATATGGGACTGTGCAAGCCAGTTATGGGTGCCTGGTAGGTCACGTGTGCATGGGCGTCCATATCTCAATTTTTGCCCCATAACTCTGCAACACTCCAGTTTCAGGTCTTGACAAGTATGCAGATGGATGCTTATTTGAAATAGGAGCAGAATGATACCCTTTTGTCTGGGTGGGGGCACCGGAAGGGGGGTTTGGTGGGTGGGTGGTGGGTCAGGTGGGTCCAGCCCAAGAATTGGGCATGCTTGTCCAAAAACAATTTCCAACCGCCTCCTGACTAAGGACATATAAAGATGGAGTGTCACGCGCAATTGTTGGCAGTGAAGATTCGTGTGAATTGGCCACATGCTTTTTCAGTTGAGGTTATTTTGCCTAGTCTCGTTCAATAAGCTGGGGATGCCAGTTTATTGAAGATGTCATTTTCTGGTTCTGATATTGTGGTATACAATTAGCTCAGGAAACTACTCAATGCTCAGCCAGATGGATGAGTAACTTCCCAGCCCTGAAGAGGAAAGACACGGCAGCCGACTAGAGTGTGTGTGGTGTAGTATATGTCAGTGTGTTAAGCAATCAAGTTGGATTTGAGAAATAGCAAAGAAAGAGAGAATCGAAGGAGTTTACAGAGTAAGCCATCGAGAAAAAGAAAAGAACTACTATGCAGGCAGCAAAACACTCCCTGCATCAATTCAAGGAAAAGGAGACACATTGGCCCGAAGTGCCTTAAGTCTCCCCCACCAAAAGAGTAAACCGCTGGACAGAGAGAGAATCGAAGGAAATTTGCCAGTCAGAAGTGCAGTTCCCAGCCTTTGCTCGAGATGAGACTCGACCCTGGCTTATATTACTTCTTCAATAAACTCAGTGCCAAGGGTTACAAAAGTTACAAGGATGGCCTACAGCCCGAGACTCTGGCTGATGGCAATTGGCTGGTGAAACAGAATCAACCAGTGTCGAAAATTGAAACTAGATCTGACACAAACTTGAGGAGTCTGTATGAGTCTTGATTCAAAAATGCATTGATCTCAATCAGTGATACTGTGATGACAAGCCAAGAAAGGAATAACTTCAGAGCTTGAAGGAGCAAACGCACGCAGAGTCTTGAAACTCAATGACACCATCCGTAATTACTTCCGCACAGCTACCAAAACGGCACAAAACTTTCTCCGGAAATACTTAAGCAGCGGTAGCAGACTGCTAGCAAACTTATGGCTGGCAGAACTTGTGGGGTTCAAGGGACCAGCCAGGTCTACTCCCCACCTGCTATTGAAATAATCAAAGTATCAGCAAAGGGTTCAGTTGCTTGGCAGTAGCATTGAAGGTGTCACACAGGCTACAGTGACTGACAAATTCTTTAACATCCCTTCCCATGTTCACCCAGAGGAAGTCAGGGTACATAAGATTCACAGTGCGTCTACTACCAGCAGGTCTGCTGTCCATGTTGCTCAGCCATGCATATATCGCACTATCTCTGCTCTTGCATGCGCTGGAGGTACTTCTTTCCTCTCTTTATTGTCAAACAGTCTGTATAACTTATCTTCATGCATCAGATAGGTTTTCGCTCTGCAGGTCACCCTTCTGATATCATGACTTCTAGGCAAGTCAGCAGCAATACTCCCCTTATTTCTAACGTAATCGAGGACGCAGGTGTCCAGCCAGACGTCACTGGCCCATGCGTCCATAATACTTCTCGTGCGCCGAGGTTCTCTGCATTCCTGTCTCTTGCACAAATTTAGCGGGAGGCAGCGTGGTGTTGCCAGCAGCACGGAACGAGGCATTCAGACATGGCAGTACCCCCCCTATGCTGGTAACTTCTGCATCCACTCGCAAATTTTTGTGCAGGAGAGTGGGTGTGTGCACATGTAAACTCGTGTGCATACAAATTGCTGACATTTCTGCAGTGATGGGTGTGTCAGTGCAGATGGAACCCAGGTCACCCTTTGGGAACAAATAAATGTGTCTACAAAGTCAGTTATGGGGCACAAATCGTAAAGTTGCTGTAAAGTAGTAAATAAGCTATAAGGCTCTCAGTCTCTCTAGCAATCCATAAGCCCTAGACACTTCGTGTCTACGGCTTATGGATTCCTTGTGTGTGTGTGTGTGTGTGTGTGTGTGTGTGTGTGTGTGTGTGTGTGTGTGTGTGTGTGTGTGTGTGCCTTCGGTGGCAGAGTTAATCTTTCTGTAGTCCACGCAAAAACGCCTATCAGTATATATAGTTGCCATCGGCATCCATCTTCACAGGCAAGACACATGACACATTCACAAGCATACTGACAATTAGTAGGTGTTGGAACGATAACCCCACTTTTTCCAACTCCTCACTTCATCTTGTATTTGTGTTTTCAGGGGTGACTTGCGTCTCCTCTTGGCCATGATAGGATAGCGATGCAAAAGCGGAATATCTTAAGATCCTACTGCTCCCTTATACTATCCTAGGTTACTAACATCGTAAGCAAAGGCAATTCTTTCTTATCCAGCACCGCCTTCCGGAAGGCTACTTTTTGAGGGCTGGAGGTCTGGGGGTGATTTCCCCATATGACTCCCAATTCCTGATCTTTCACCGTATCATCTGACATGACAGCTGTAGTTCCCTCTGGTAGGGTAGAGTTTACTGCTGTAGTGAGGCTCGTGGCTCTTGACCACGTACCCTCCAACACCACTAGTGGTGAGGTGCGACCGGTTTGTAGAAGCGGTTTAGGGGGCATCCTGGCTACCTTTCTGACTGTGCACGTCAATGCAAGTAAGAGCAAGGCATTTGACCAATTCAGGTGACTTGTATGGGATAGGGCATGATTTTGGTTGGCGAACTTGTGCACCATGTTCAGGCCAGGAAGACGAATGTTGCGTTTGCCCTTCCTCTTGTTGGTGCTGGGCTGGTGCGGTGGTGCATGTGAGTCTCCCTGGGAAGAAGATTTGCACGACAATTGAGAGCAGTAGCCGCTCTGTTCCAATTCTTCTTCTTCTTGCAGGTTACCTCAAAGTACTCAGAGCAATCTGAGAACTCTTCAGGCACACTATCACCAGTGACATCACGTCCTTTGTCGCTCACTACGTCTTCTTTAGCAATCTGGCTCAAGGCACAGGTGGGGAGGTTCCCAGTTTCACGTACTACATGCGTTGTGCAGCAGACAAAATGGGTTTGGGCCTGCGCGTGCACCCAGGACCTTCTGGAAGTTGGGAACAAGGGTATGTTTGCAAGAGTGTGTAGGTCACCCTTCAGAAGATGAGGGCGGTACATTAGTGTAGAGGTTAGTGGGTCGGCGTACGCAGCGAAATCCTGCGCAATATGTGTGGATATGAGCACGTCATACAAGTGCTCAACCCCACTCATGACGTAAAATGTGACAGCTGCCGGGCTATGCGTGATTGCTTCGACGGCTGTGCCCCCATGCATTGAGGACATTCTGCTCTACCGAGAGCGTGGCTGTATCTTCCGCCTGACCCGCCAACTGTAGGGCCATGAGCGGTATCATACCTGATGTTGGCTGCTTTGGCAAAGGACTCAGAGATCAGGTTGATTTCTGAGCCTGTGTCCCAGATCACCTTTCCAAGTCCTCCGAGTGAGCGACCCTCGTGGGCCAGGCTGAAACCTTCGCTCACTTTGTTAACGCCTGCGGTTTGCTCAAGGTACGAGCTCAGATCAGGCATACCATCTGCATCACGCTTGCAAGGAGGCGCACTAGAGGCAGCTATGGGGTTGACTGATGAACTGGGTGAAGTGGACGAACTTACTGGAGCAGAGGCAGTTGCTAGCATGTCCGTGCGCTCTAGAAGTGCCTTGGCTACAGGTACTTGCACTTTTACTTCTCGGTGCGCATCAGGGCATTTCTCTTTCAGGCTTTGTAGCTGTTGCAGGGTCAATGATGCAAGTGGCAGTACAATCTTTGCGTGCTCAGGTTGTGCTGGTGGAAACGTTGGTTGGACAGGTGCGTTTACGGTGGATGCTTGCATTTCAGCTTTTTTGCGTTGTGTGAAAGGTACCAATGCTGCAGCTGACATGCAGGAGTCGCCTACGATGCCTATCATGCTGTTAAAGGAAGGCCACTGGATGTCAGCGTTAGAGGCAAATGAAGATTCACTACGCTCAAACGCATCGGTGCTCATAGGGGGTGTAGTTAGCAATGCGTGGGAAGGCCTGGTTGAACGACAGGCCCGATCTAGAAGAGGTCTCATACCTCCGTCCGTAGCATGTAGCCTGAGGATGGTATGGCGGCCTTCCACACGAGTTGCAGGGTGAGTGACGTCCTGAAATGCAGCCACCACCTCCACGGCCTGGAGCTCAACCACCACTTCCTCTGCCATATTTTCCTGCGCTTTGTTGTTGCTGAGAGTTCATGGCAGCAAACTGTTGTTGGGAAGTGAGAGGAGCAGGGTTATTGTTGTAGCCCGCCCCCCCCAATCCTCGCCCACATTTTGAGTGGTCAGCAACGCATGCATGCCTTGCACAGCCCGGCTTAAATCTGCGACCTGTCGATGCTCCATCCTTCAAAGAGCCTCCAATATTACCATCCACACCATCCTTCAAATTTTTGGAGTGGGTGTCACCATCTACAACAATCACACGCTGGCCTTTTAAGGAGCTGGATCTTAATTTGCAAAGAGCCAAGAAGCTTGCTTCCAAGATTCACTTTAAGCTACATTCTGTCAACTACGCTAGCTACCAAACTTGCCCATCCAGGCGTGCACTTCCTATAGAAAGATAGGAAAAGAACGCAGATACTAGTGTGATTACTACCGGCATGGATTAGGAAATAAAGGGTTGTTTCTTGTTCTGCACCACCCAATGGATGCAGAGACACGACATTCACCTGGAAAATACAATAAGAGAAGTTCTTCAGTGGGGATCAGGTGGTTGGGAGGCAGAAGCCTGCACACCACCAGGAGTATTGTTTAGATATTTGTGGGGATTGTATTCACTGTCTCGTCTCACCTGTGTGATTTTTGTTGCGGATCTGGTTTGCATGTAGGCTCGATTCTTGCATGAATGCATGGCATGTAGACCAGTACTTCCGAGGTTGTGAAGTAGGTCCTTTGTGTGGCTGCTGTAGATGGTTCCTGTTGCCCCTAGTAGGATGGTGTGAAGGTTTTTACTGTGTCCAAGTGAGCGAGGCATTAGCAGCTTATGTTGTTCTCGTGCCTTTTTTGCTCGTTGAGTACTGCTAGTAGGGGGAGTGTCTACACAGTACTTAATTTCAATTCAATGTATCTCGCGTTTGTTTAGTTGTTTGCCTCTTGGTTTCATAGCCAGGGGGTCACCCCTGCCAATCCATAAGGTATGGATTGGCAGCACCATTTGCTACGATATCACGGGCAACTCTCTCTTTTTACATTATTGGCATATCAGCTTAATACATATCTGTTCTTGGGTTTTGTTTGGGGCGTGATTGCTTGGTCAGAGTAACTATGATTGCATCTGGGTTGCTAAATTTCTGCCGCTGTTGTGCAATGACGTAACACTTTGCAACCCATGTTCATTCTTTGGCACTTAAAACATGCTGCACGAACAATTAAACCCAATGGGTCGCCTAGGTTGCATGCTGCTTTCATTGATCTTAAACAAGCCTATGACACCATTCCAAGGGATGCACTATGGAAACACCTTAGGCGTACTCGCATGCCTGCGCCTTTGTTGTCTGTGATTCAAGACATGTACTACCGTGATGAGTATATCTAAAAGGATGGTGATAAGACTGCTCGTGTGCATCCGACTCGTGGGGTTAAACAAGTTTGCCCCCTGTCTCCTCTGCTTTTTCCCCTTTATATTAACGATATTGACGACATTGCTGAGGGTGTATCAGAGGCTATCACCGGAACCGCGGGTGTGCACGTCTCACACATGTTGTATGCAGATGATCTGACTTTGCTGACTAATGAGCCCCGTGATATGAAAATCATGCTGAGTCGGTTGGCTGTGTATGCCAGGAATAAACATCTAATTGTCAACACTTCCAAGTCCGAAGTTGTGCACTTCAACTCCGCGGGTGAAAATGCTCCTGTTTTTGAATTTGGCAGTGCCACCCTTCATCACAAAGATTCTTTTAGGTATTTGGGCATGGTTTTCTACAGGACCTTGAACATGGCTAAGTCTGCTGAACACGCGGCCCGTCCTTT
>Ga0307963_1000559_pt1 | contig 25375 bp, 22 predicted proteins | sample OrgLakmetagen594_FD_201829 | JGI IMG/M metagenome (GOLD analysis project Ga0307963, IMG submission 201829) | Saline water microbial communities from Organic Lake, Antarctica - #594 | ecosystem: Environmental > Aquatic > Non-marine Saline and Alkaline > Saline | place: Antarctica: Organic Lake... | reverse complement strand
TGTAGCACAACCCCCCTTGCTAGGCAAGAGCCTAAGCAAAGTAAATGACAGCCGACAACGATACCAGGCATATGACAAGCTTCTATAATGAAACTTTTCTTTCGCATTCGAGCCAGATGCTGATATATTTGCTGCTGTACTGCCGGAGTCCAGCTTCCAAGCGCTTGATGAAGGTATACACGTTGGCCCTCTTCATCAGACCCCACAGCTTGATGATTTGCCTGGCATCCAGAGGAAGATATGACAATGGTTAGGGTAATTGTGTCATTTTCCAATTAGGGTTGGACAACATACAGCTATTGTGGTGACAAACACTGTGAGGGATAATCATGGAGGGGCGTGAGTCTAGGTCCATCTGTACTGTTCAAAAGACGATTTTTTTTCCGGGAAAACTTGCCTGCAGCACGTTGGGTCCCGGTCTACATCAATGTGCCAGATCAGGAACAGATCGGAAAAGATCTGGGTCACATGGATGAGGTCCTTGAACTCGATGGCTGCAAGGTTGCATGACACACTGCTGGGATACCCAGGGGCACGCAAACCACAAGCGAGAGAATGGCACTCCTTTAGAACCTGGATGAGGTTTGAAGTAGATAAATTTATTAGGCATGTTTTCATAGGGAATTAAGTGGGTTACCGATTGGTATGAAGCTACAGAAGCAAGCACTGCAACCACCTTTGCTTTCTCGTGCCTGCTTCTCCTTAATTAATGTAGGGAGTATTTTTACTGGCCTGCTTTATTTTTGTTTTCTTTTCTTTACAAAACAGGCACTGCAATCACCTTTGCTTTCTCGTGCCTGTCACTGAGCTGCGCCAATTGTTCCTTCCATTCAAAGCTGAAGACCAACTGCGCATATTTAGCACAAAAAAACAATTGTTCCTTCCATTCAAAGCTGAAGACCAACTGCGCATACATAGCACAAAAAACCCAGCCATGCTGTCACGCTCAATTGTTGGCAGTGACGATTCGTGTGATTTATAGATTGTTGTGCTGAGACTTATACTTTGCAGTGACAGTGATTTGCTATGACAATACTGTTAAGGGCTTGTCAGCAAAGATGTTAAGAAAGTACCATTATGTTCCCACAATAAAACAACAATAGGCTTTCACAAATGTGCCTACCTTCCACACGCAATCCTTGAACATATCTTTTGCTGGGTCTAGCACATCTTCTCTGAACCTGAGCTGCCTCTGAGCCTGCTTCACGGCTTTTTGAAGCAAATCAACCTGGTGAAGGTAAACAGGCAACTCTGATGCACTCTTCATCTTTGTCAGGTGAAATTGCCGACCGACAAGAATAAGCATTAGCAGTCAACTAACAACTAGTCTTCAGCTTCTTGGAAAAGACTTATCAAGACAACCTCAGCTGATCTGTTTGCTTGCCACACGGTTTTTCGCTGCCACCAATTAGAAGTGACATATGAAAATGCAGAATGTTGTGGGGTATGCAATTTTGGCACAAGTTGTAAAGATGAGGCCTTACTTCGTCTGCCTCAAACAACAACCCCCGCCCATCTGCATCTTCTATAAGGCTTATCCACTCCTGGAATCAGAAGATCGAGGTGGCCAATGACAAAAGCTAGAAAATAACAGCTCAGAATGAACAAGATGCAAGTAGTGCAACATACGAGGAGCATAAGTCAAGGAGTTGAGTGCTGTGTGCGTGCTTGACTGCAATTTTGCAAATAATTTGTGTGTCGCTAACTGGGCACTTATACCTGTGAGCTCTTCAGAGTCTCCTTTCTACCAAATACCCAGACAGCATGCCTCCCACGCGTGATGGCCACATTTTGCCTGTTTGGTTTCTGTCATCAGAAAAGGAGTAAATGGGGTTACGCCAGCGTCATCCAGCTATACGCTCTAAGTGTAAAACAGTTCAAGTAAATGAAAACTGATAGCAAAAAGACTTGCCTTGACAAAGCCAATCCCTTTTGAGCTGCTTGCTCTCACAGTGCAAAAAATCAGCACGTCCACTTCCCTGTGAAAAACGTAGATAGAGCAGCACCAATCAAGCAGTATCGTAAGGTAGGCACTTCATCCATTTGGAGCTGTTAAACCTAAGCTGTCTATGAATCTGCTCCAGTTCTGAGATCCACACTGCCAAGAAAACCACTCCAGCTGCTCAGCAGAAAACGCTCAGCTTCTTTACCTAAGCTGTCTATGAAACTGCTCCAGTTCTGAGATCCACACTGCCAAGAAAACCACTCCAGCTGCTCGACAGAAAACAGTCCACCTTCCTTGTAAGCCGTCTATGAAACTGCTCCAGTTCTGAGATCGACGCTGCCAAGAAAACCACCTCACATCCCTTGGAAGCCGTCTACCGACCCAATCTGCACATTCAGGGAATCGCCCTCCCAAGTCATGGGCACTGGATTGGATGCAGCAGTAGCGCGGCTGGAGGGCTGGATGTTCAAGATGCCGGAAATGAGGCGGACTTGGGCAGTATAGGGGGCGATGACTGTTACAGACCGTGTAGACACAAAACTTCAGAGGGTAGTAAGCAACTCACTCTAAACGAGCACTTTGTTGTGTCAATGCACGACGTGGGAACAATGTTCTAGGCAAAGGTGCGCAAAAATAAGCAAGCGTTATTGCGTCAATGCACAACGTGGGATCAATGTTCTAGGCAAAGGTGCGCAAAAACAAGCAAGCTTTATTGCGTCAATGCAAATTGTGGAAACAATGTTCTAGGCAAAGGTGCGCAAGAACAAGCAAGCGTTATTGCGTCAATGCACCATGTGGAAACAATGTAATAGGCAAAGGTGCGCAAGAACAAGCAAGCTTTGTTGCGTCAATGCACAATGTGGAAACAATGTTCTAGGCAAAGGTGCGCAAGAATAAGCAAGCTTTGTTGCGTCAATGCACAATGTGGAAACAATGTTCTAGGCAAAGGTGCGCAAGAATGAGAAAGATTGTTAGGTAATATATCCTCCATGCCTGCGCAACATGCTGGCCAACGTACCTCCAACAGACAGGGGTGAGGCCAGAAGGGTGGGGCCACCGTCATCAGCAACACTGCGCAGGGATCTCTCCACTGCTGCAACACACTGGGCCTCTATCTCGTTGAAGAAGCTGCTGCTGCCACGCTCCATTGCTTCACGGCCAAGGGGCACATCAACAAATGCATAGGGACCGATTTTGTTGAATACTGAGGATTTCGCCAGCAGGGCTGATCCAGGGCGCCCTCTCAGTACGTTAGGACCGTCCTTCAGCTGTTATACATGCAGTATAAATGTAAGCCAGTGAGCACACGGGTTGGTTGCTTCTAGCAGGGACAAAGGAAGCCAAATCAAGACCAGAACGCGACAGCTCCGTCTGGCACTTTACACCAAATATGCAGAGGCTCGCAATTCGGCTCACACAGAACTGGAAGTGAAATTATGAAGGTTCTGAACTTTATATTATTTTGAGAAATTCATCTTTCAAGCTCTCTTCTTGTGTACAATGTAAATATCAACTGGAGAAGTATCAGCTGGAAATGGGATTAATCAGCTGACACTTACCGGCAGAAGTATCATCTGGACTATCAAAGAGGTAGGAAATTTGCTTTCAAGCTTCATGTTCATTCTGTCAACTGCGCTGCCAAACTTGTCCATACCATGCGTGCACTTTCCAGTACTATTATCAACTCTCATCAGGAGCCGGTTTCAGGTCAAGCCTGCAACCCTCCTGATCCCCATTGATGTAGTCTTTTTTTGGTGGAGGAATTTTACGGAACCCGGTACCAAAGTGGCTCCTTTATCTTAATAAATGTCAGGATTGGTGTTTCACTGTCTGCATAGTTGTTTTTCCTTCCCTTTACATATAAACAGCCACAATGGACTAAACACATGCAAACCTCTTTGCTCGTTCAACGCTACTTGTATTTCATCTCACCTTGTTGTGGTAAAATGTTGCAGCAGGAAACATGCTGATGGCTGGGTGCATACGGTACTGGGTATCCAACTGCAAGTGCACAAAAGTAGAGAAAGTGGTCATGGTTAAGGGCAGGATACTTCATAGGAAATGATAGAAGGCAAAGCCGTACATACATGTGTGTGTGCGTGTGTGTGTGTGTGGGTGTGTGTGTGTGCGTGTGTGTGTGTCATATCAATGGCAAACTTGGAGAAATCTTTCTTGTACAATGCATAAGACGGTAAAGGTTATCCTACGGTTCTTCCAAAGCTGTCCAATGCCCGGTATGATTACATCAGGCATTGCTCCATGCTAATAAGCACGTGCACACATAACAATCCATCACATGCAACGCTCATTCACATACAGCTCGTGAACAGTCAAGAAGTTTGATTTGTGCCCTTTTTGCACTCACCATTGTGGGCGTGCACACCACGAGTAGTGATCAGTCAAGCAGCTTGATTTGTGAACTTTTTGCACTCACCATTGTGGGCGTGTACACTACAAGTAGTGATCATTCAAGCAGCTTGATGTGTGCCTTTTTGCACTCACCATGTGAACGTGCACACCACGAGTATAGAGCCTTTCAAACAAGCTGCGCCCATAGCCCTTGGCAGAGGCACAAGGGGAGATGACGGTTGCCTCCAACTGCTGGAAGTCGCCCACCAGACACAGCAGCTGGATTTCTTTGAAGTCCGAAAAGCACAATCAAAGATGTGAATGGCTCAGGTGTCACAGGAAAAGATTAGGTCGCTAGATTAGATCATTTGCACTTGGAAGCATTTAGGAAGCAGAGCATGTGGTAAGAAGAAAAGCTGGTGCTTTTGGGATTTCAAACATGCACACCCTACCCTGCCTGTTTCTAATTGACCAAGATGCAGGCAGAAAGCAAGAAAAGGATGATGCAAACAGCACAATCACCGCCTTTTGCTGAGTTCAGTGTGTAACACTTGAGCTCCAGTTTTTGGAGTGAAGCAAAGTGATATCACTCACATCATTCTTGTTTTTCATACTTGTTCTCACAAATTTATCCATTTTTTTACTTGGTCCTCACAACTGCTATTCCCGTTTTTTTGTTCTAGGATCTGCACAACCTAAGACATTCACAGCAAGCCGCACCTGGATGGTAGCATGTATGGTAATATGTAGTGTCCCTACTTTTCCATAAGCCACACCTGGAGGATGATGGCTGTCTCTGCCTCCACCAGCTGACATGCTTCATCTGAGAACAAAGAAAGTAAAATGTAAGTACAATGTTAGTACAATGTAACAGGCATATGGATATTTCAGGCATATGGATATTTAAGCGATAACTGTCTAAATGCTTAAAATATCGATGTAAGCGGGTTTTCTTACCTATGATGCAAGCGCCAAAGCCTCGTTTTGCCACCGAAGCCAGCACTCTGTCCCTCTGCTTGCTGGCCCACTCCAGACTGCGGCTTCGCTGAAGAATAGGACGCCCAGCAGATGCCACAGTGCTGCAGCGCAAGAAAGGGAGGAAAGACAAGCCTGGTGAGGTACCTGCGGTAGGATGCAGCTTCTAACACGCAGACTGCACCCTATAACTTGCAAAATCATTGTCAAGGCAGAGCTGAATCGTTTGTCTCCATCTTCACCAACCTGATTACCACTTGCACAAACCAGGCAGATCTGAACACACAAGCCAAGCAGATCTGAACACACAATCCAGGCAGATCTGAACACACAAGCCAGGCAGACCTGAACACCACTGTTGCACAAGCCAGGCAGATCTGAAAACACAAGCCAAGCAGATCTGAACACACAAGCCAGACAGATCTGAACACACAAGCCAGGCAGACCTGAACACCGCTGTTGCACAAGCCAGGCAGATCTGCTCCAGGGTATATTGCGTCAACTGCTGCTGCTGCTTCAACACAAGGCGCGCTCTGAAGCGGTGAGGCAGGAGGTCACGTGCTGCTGCCAAGAAGGCATGCTTATTTGCGTCTGCAGTGTCAATGCTTGCTGTTGAGTCAGCCGCCAGGCATTCGACCAGCTCCTGCATGTGGAATCATATCCGATAGATGATACGTTATTGTGAGTAAGCTTGCGATGATGGGTGAACATATTCCGGTGAATGCCTTACGTCGGCCTGTGTTTGAGAGCCTTTCTGCTGAAGGCCCTGGTTGGCCCGTGCTTAGAGTATCTGGTAAGCCAGAGCATGTGCTCATATCTTTTTGAGGTGCTGTGTATGCAAAGTAATAAATAGCTGCTTGCAAGGTTAAGTTTCTCCCTCATCTAGGATTTACCTGTAGGCAAAAATGCACCACACCACCCTCCCAATATTCCACCACCCTCTCAGCACCCTCTCTTGGTTTCTTTTGCGTGATGTCTGTTCTTGACGAGTACACGTGTGTGATGTACAAGTGCACGTTTGTGATGTACGAGTACACGTGTGTGATGTACACGTGTGTGATGTACAAGTGCACGTTTGTGATGTACGAGTACACGTGTGTGATGTACGAGTGCACGTGTGTGATGTACGAGTACACGTGTGTGATGTGTAAGAAGGACATAAAGAGTACTTTTGGCTGCTTATTGTTTGCCCACCTCTACTTCCTGCCTGTTCTGCCGGCCCATCTCCCTCCATGCACCCAAAAGCTGACCAAGGCTGCGCTGCAGGCTCTTCAGTTCCGACCAGGCCCCTGACTCTAGTAGCACTGATGGCAGGTCGTCACACAGTGTGCAGGCAGCTGAGCTTGCTTTGGTGCAGGCCTCTTGCAAGCGAACGTCAAGCCAGGCCCACAAGCTGAGGAACTGCCTGCTTCCCCCCTGGTCACCCTCCAGCTCAGCCTCGTCTGAAAATGTGTCAAGGTACTCTGCATGCAATGCAGGAGCACTCTCCAGCAGAGAGCACAGGTTCCGGCCTTCGCATAGCAGGGTCTGCCCGTTGAGCACTCCTGCAACACGTAGCACTAGTGTGTTTGTATGCATACAGAGATGCTGCCCGTTCAGCACTCCTGCAACACGTAGATCTAGTTGGTTTGTATGCATACAGAGATGCTGCCCGTTCAGCACTCCTGCAGCATGTAGCACTAGTGTGTTTGTATGCATACAGAGATGCTGCCCGTTGAGCACTCCTGCAATATGAAGCACTAGTGTGTTTGTATGCATACAGAGTTGCTGCCCGTTGAGCACTTTGCAACACGTGGCACTAGTGTGTTTGTATGCATACAGAGATGCTGCTTGTTCAGCACTCCTGCAACATGAAGCACTAGCTGGTTTGTATGCATACAGAGGTGGCGGTGTATATGCAAGACAAGAACCATACAGAATGGCTAGAACTGGGAAACCTAGTGTGTTCAACCATGAAGCATTTCCCTCCAAATCTGGGAAGAATTAAAGCAGATAATTTTTGCCCAAGTTGCTTAAGCGCAGATCCCAAACAGCACATTTTTTCTCATACAACTTGCACTGTTAACAAACCAGTTATCATTATCCAATGCAGTCAAGCCTATTTCACAACACCGCAGCTACCCCAAGTTTCTGTCAATGCCTACCGAGCAGGCGTCTTGCACGGCTGGCACTCCAGACCTTGTCAAGCATGCTGTCAGGGGCAATGCGGTCCTCACTTGCAAGCAGCACAATGTCGCCCAACGTGCAGGCCCCTTTCTTGCCACCCGTGAGCTCTGTGACCTGAATGTGCACATGTGTCAGGCCGTAACACAGCCAATATCAAGACATGTGTCAGGCCATACCACAGCCAATATCAAGACACGTGACAGGCCGTAACACAGCCAATATTAAGACACATGTGGCAGGCCGTAACACAGCCAATATTAAGACACATGTGGCAGGCCGTAACACAGCCAATATCAAGACACATGTGTGAGGCCATAACACAGCCAATATCAAGACACATGTGTGAGGCCATAACACAGCCAATATCAAGACACATGTGTGAGGCCGTAACACAGCCATTATCAAGACAAATGTGTGAGGCCATAACACAGCCAATATCAAGACACATGTGTCAGGCCATAGCACAGCCAATATCAAGACACACGTGTGAGGCCGTAACACAGCCAATATCAAGACACATGTGTGAGGCCATAACACAGCCATTATCAAGACACCGCACGTCAATCACAGCACATCAAACACAGCCACACCGCACGTCAATTATAGTTATATCAGCTGGTGCAGAGCATGCTAGAGGCTTATCAACAGATGAGGAAGTACGGTTTGGAAGCTAGAGTGTGATCAAGTTTGGAAGTTCCTGGTAACATTTGGAAGCTAGACAGAGCTGCCGGTCACTCTTTTTAGCCTGATTCCAAGCTTTGCTCTACAACTTATGGCGGGTACCCACTGGGCAGCAGTGAGGACACTACCCGTGTGCATCTTCCGCTGGGTGGTGCAGAACACAAAGCAACATCCATTCCTAATCCTTGCCGGCAGTGTTTACACTATCTGCTTTTTTCTCCTTCTCTTTAAAACCCGTGTGCTCATAGCAGGTTAACACTTGCTCGCTGAATTCTCTCTACCGCGCATAGTATATGATATGGTACTATGTAATTAATCAACTGAGATTGCGTTGGAATTGATTTGAGAGGTGTACGCAAAGGTAAACGCAAAGGGATTAACAAACACTTGAAGCTGTCGACCTATTGCCATCCAAAAAACATCCTAAAAAGGCAGATAATTAGGGTGTTCCCCCAGCCTATTAGCCAATATCGTGTACCCCCCTCGACTTTTGATTCAGTTTCAAGATCTGAGGCATACACAACATGTTATGGTTATGTACAGCCTCTTGGCTTAAGGTTAGGTAGGGTTACATCACTATATATGCCTCAAAGGGCATCTCAGCGGAAGTTTGGAAAAGGCCTGAAACTACACCTGGCTAAACAAAAGAAACAGAAGCTAGAGGAAACCTCTTGGCTTAAGCACAGGCTACACAAAACCAACCTTGAGCAAGGGACTGATGAAACGAGTTGCAACCTCCGCCACTGCCATGTTTGTTGGAGCACATAGCAACACACTAGATCGCGTTGCAAGCTCAGACAGCATTACTACGATGGTGCTAGTCTTGCCAGTGCCTGCAGCGGCAGGGTGTATGATCATAGACACGCGTGTAATGTACAAGCAAATCTATCAGGGTGTAAGGTTATAGGCAAGTGTGTAACGTACAAGCAAACGTGTGTAACATACAAGCAAACGTGCTTTACATACAAGCAAACGTGCGTTATATACAAGCAAACGTGCGTAACATACAAGCAAAGAAGTCCACGGCAGGAAAAGTGCCGTAATGACTGCCGTTATGATAGCCGTTATGATAGCCGGTGTATGACTGCCGTTATGATAGCCGGTGTATGACTGCCGTTATGATAGCCGGTGTACGATGACTGCCGTTATGATAGCCGGTGTATGACTGCCGTTATGATAGCCGGTGTATGATGATAGGTGTTGAATGTACAAGCAAGGAAGAGGAAGCACACAGGGCACTGTCTCAGGAAAAAGTGACGTTATTGCTGCTGTTATGATATATCAAGCAGCAAGCTAGCAGCACCACCAACTAATGAATGCAACAGCCAGCTCTGTTCTCAATACTTCTCATGCGTAACTGTCTACCCTCAGCCAGCTCTGTTCTCAGCACATCCTCATACGTGACTGTCTACCCTCAGCCAGCTCTCTTCTCAATACTTCCTCATACGTGACTGTCCTCATACGTGACTGCCTACTCTCAGGGAGCTTATTCGATTTTGACAGAAAGCATTATTGCTTCATTGGCGGTCCCTAAACCAGCAAGATGCTTCTCTACGCAGTCTTTGCCTTTCATGCTGATCCCTGCCACTGCCTGTTCTCACCTGGAGGTCCCTGGACCAGAAGAATGTTCCCTGCACAGTCTTTGCCTTTCATGCTGCTCCCTGCTACTGCCTGCTGCACTGCCGCTTGTTGGCTAGGGTTCAAATCTGTGCATACGTCGCTCTCCTCTCTTTCACTGCTGCTGCTACTGTCACTGTCACTGTCGCAGATTTGCGCTGATAAAAGGCACCTGAACTGTGCTGGGTCAGCTGCAAGAACCCTAAGCAGGAGAGGGGATGGCTGCAAACAATCCATGGCTTCCGCTAAGGCAGACCAGATGCGACCCCCTGTGGCCCCACTGCCAATTACAGCAATTGACCAAGGATTGCGGTCTGCTTGCTCTGACTGCAGCTCATGGTGCATCCAGCTGCCCTCAGGTGCTAAAGCAGCAGGGTCGGGCAAAAATCAAAGGATGCGTTACGTCAGTTGACAAGGGTTAATCAACTGTCTGAAAGACAGCGCTGAGTAGAGCAAAATTCATACACCTGTTCCTCCTTAAAGCCTGAAAGGTAGCGTTGAGTAGAACAAAATTTATCCTTATCATTGAGGTTCCGGCATGCGTCTGTTGTGAAAGTACGGCTCTGTGTCACGCCCAATCAGTGGCAGCGACAAATCGTGTGACAGAGCAGTTCGTTGGTTGACATTTGAAAGTTTATGTATATCTTGTTCAGTAAGCTGGATGTGCCAGTCTTATTGATAGTCTTTTATCTTTTGGATTTGATTGTTTTGGTAATCAATTGACATGTGAGCATTCTTAGAGGTACCATTAGAGGGGATCCTTAAAAGACAACAATTCTTAACATGATGAGACCGAGAATGTCTGAGTGAACAGTCCCAGCTCCGGGAAGGGATAGTGGTGTGGCAGCCAACCAAAGATGAGTAGGAGCACTAGCAGATAGACTCAAGAGTATGAGCAGAGAGCGCACAGGCGTGGATGTACAGAACTGGTAGAAGCATTACGGACCATTGCGATGCAAAGAACTCACTCCTCTGCTGGATGGTTTTTCCACCTTGAAAGCTGTTGGAGGCCTTTCTTTATCCGAAGGCGCCTCAAATTATTAGTAGATGTGCTGAGTCTTATACTTTGCAGTGACGGTAATTTGATCTGACATCTGCATGCTGGGTGATCTCACCTATAGGTTCCTTACCTGATAAAACCACACGGGTCTCTGCGCCGCCAGACTCCCGGACACTCTCCACATAGCAAAGCGTCTCTTGCTGCCAGCTAGCGCAGTCTCTGACAGGGCTTCGGGCCAGGACTACAGGATGCAATTAGAAGACTCATATAAGTGCTTGAATACTTCAAAAGAGAGCTGGGGACCTGTTTAGTCTACGACATATTGATAGATATGGCGCACGTAAAGGCAGCATTAACAAACCTGCAATGTCAGTGGTCTTGACGGTGTTCCCTGCCTCACTCAATGGAATACTGGCAAGCCCTCCTGCAAGACTTCTGACATAGCGTGTCTCTAGGTAGCAGCTGGTCCACACGAGCTGTTCTGGCCGTGCAAGCGCCTGTTGGAGCTGTGCTCGTGTTTCCTCGTGCAGGTGGCTTAAAAGCAGGCTGCCCCAAAGTGCAGCATCGTGTCCATATGACAACGGAACGTCCTGGAGCTGATCAATCAATGTATCAATGATTGAGCAGTAGGTGCCGCCGCTGTGTTGTGGCACGATAGCCAATGGAAAACAAGCACGTACTTTGTGGCACTCGCTTTTAAAAAGGTAGGCAGCGTTCCAAAGGATCGCATGCTGGAAGGAAGCAGGCAGCGAGGCCATGCCTGCATTAATGTAAATAGAAATATCTAAAAGGCATACAGAGACATTAAAAAAAGAAAGAGGTATGATGAACTCACGGGAAACCCTTCTCGTGCTTTCTTTCTGTTTATATATTTATTTTTTACACTATTTTATTTGACGACTTATAAAAAATTTGTCATAATCGACAATGATCACGAATATCAAATTTCGGATTTCAAACATTAGGTGCAAACATGAGGCGGCTGAGGCATCCCAGCTGGAATATTGAGAAGAATTCCTGAAGTATCTTTTGCTGTAGGTCTTGGAGGCAATGCACACCAAGATGATTACAATTAAGATTATGAATTGACAGTCCAGTTGGAGCTCGAAGTTCTAAAACCGCTTGCACATTAACATATTGCTTCTCTATTATCTCAACTCCGGCGTGTCTACAGCTGAAAAGGTGCAATTTAAACAGGTTATCATAGCATCTTAAGTGATTTTCAGTAAGGGGGGGGTGGAGCGTAATTTAAAACGTCCGAGTAATTGTTACACAAAACATCTTGATCCCCACTGATTGCAATTTTGTCACTAATGTAGAAGAGCTCTATTCATCTGCATCGTAGGAACGAATACAAGGATTACAACTGCCCGAACTAAAAGAAAAGGCAGAAATTTAAACTCAAGCTAAGAAGGAAGAGTTGTGAGGGCCAAGGAAATAACAAGGTGGAAAAGTTGAAAGAGGGACACCGATAAAAAGCAAAAAGGATGACATTGTATTTCACTTCCAGATCTGGAATTTATTTGTTACACACTATACTCAGCAATTTTGCAAGAAACCACCTGGAGTTAATATCAATGACCGACATGCACACAACGATAAGCAAATGGTCACATCTCAGGCCACATCTGATCACAGCAAGCCACCACCGGGAATCACCAGCATTCAAAGTCAAATGCACAGATACACAAGCGCTCTTCCATTATAAAAAGGTCTTCAAAGGTCTGTTGTGGCATTATTCGGAGCCTCGTTCGTATACCTGCGCAATTCCAAGTTCAGCAACAATGTTGTTCTTTGTCAAGCCTACAAAACAATGTCTCCCTTTCACTCACAGATCTGCAAGCTTACCTGTCCATGGCCGCAACTATTATGGGCACCGTTGTTTTTCTAGCGCCAGTGTGCCTGTGCGTACAAAGCACAGGTTTACCGCGTTAATGCAAACTGAATCTTACAGCACAGCAACAGGCGCTTATCCTTCATGTCATGCTTTTGTTACCCTTTGTATCACAACTAAGGTCAAAGCCACGTAAGTAGATATGCAGCGTATGCACGTACTTTTTTATTTGCTCACAGCAATTTTCCGTTATTTCTATGACTTGCAGCCCTATACAGTATATACATAATTATATGGATGCCGTATAATTTGTATACAGTCATCCTGTTTACGATTCTGCCCAACCCTAAGTATAATTTGTGTGCAGGGAGTATTCTTTTAGCTCACCAGATGAAATCCATGTGACCAAAATCCTCTGTCTCATGAACTCCAGATAAAGAGCCTCCTTGAGTTAACCTTTGCTGCGTACGGCTCATATCTTCTGGCGTGGACAGCACTGTGTTTGTGGATATACAAGCAGAAAAGCTGAATTGAGGGTTTGCATATTTTGCAGGAGTTGTGCATCATTGTTCAACAAGCGTTTAACATTTTAACTAAACGCCTCACCATCTCGTCCGCCAGTCATCAACACGACTGGTGCTCTGATTTTGGTTAGATCATACTCAGGTCCATCTGCAGATCATTTGCATTTAGGTCACTCAGTGGTAAGGTTCAACACATTGCTAAAACGGTGCATGGAGGCACAACACACACACAAGCTAGCAGTGAAATTCAAAGTAGCAAGAGGTGTCTCGCTTACAGTTGAACTCCATGAACCTTGGTTCTGGCTCCTGGAAGAGAGATTTACAAAAAGTATGCATTGGTGAAGTCTGCTAATTAGAAAAAGTGATGCATATGGCTGAGAACAAGTGATGCTGACAACAAAATGATGGCTGATAACGTGATGCATATGGATGATGACAAGTGATGGCTGATAACAAGTGATGCTGATGGCTGATGACAAGTACTCACGTTGAACATCTGCCCCCAGTGCAAGGCGTTATAGTAAGACGTAGGTGAAGGCCTGTGATTTAAAAGTATAAGGATTGCTAATTATACTTGTGAGGCGTCATGGTATCACTAATTAAGCCAGCAACATGGATCACGACACCTCACAAAGCGACTCACCATACTTTCCAGTACTTCCTGTGAGTACGAATTAGAAAAGTGGATACTCAAATCAGATGCACAGACTTTGGGTGCTTGCCATTCTCCACGACGAGACCGTGAACGACTTACTGGTATTGGACAGTGCTTATGTATTTGCTTCCTCCAAACATACTTTCAGTTGAAGCCTGCAGCATAGGGCAGTAGTGATTGATTATATTACTTTCTCTTACATTCTTCTCTCATTAATCCATTTACCTTTCAATGAGCAAACATTGGCGTCTTATAGATCCGCATCCTGATTGATGCCTATAGTGTTCACAAAATACACGTACCGTGCAAATGGGAACCAGGGCAGGGATTTGACACAGCCCAGAGAGAAAGACTGCTTGCATTGCACCAGACATGAACAAGTACTCCTGTGAGGAAGAGGGTGGTAGACGTAAGGAGGCAACATACACCCGACTTGTGTTTCACTACATTCCACTCTCGCCCATTTTTTCAAGTTATTTCCTCCCATTCATCTAGTCATGCTCTTACTTATTGAAATTGTCTCTCTTTTTTAACCAGTCATACATTGCCATTGACATGTTTAGCCTAATCAATGGAGTTTTTACCAGAATTGCAATGCCATAATCTAAGCAACGTAGAACCTTGCGTGCCTAGTTGACCTATTTGAGTATATGTTAACTTGCTAGCTGAAACTGTGAAATCCTGTTAGGTTATAACCTTGTCAAGCTTCCTTCCCTTCATAAATAAAATGCTCACTCTGCGCATTGTTGTTGAGACGCATGCTGAAATGGATCATCATGTATAAACAACTATTGTAGTGATAAGACACACAGCGTGATTAAAGAAAGAGCACGCCTTGTGTCGGCACCTTACAGCCTCTCAACAAAAAACAAGCTTCCAAAGTCCCATTTACACCAGCCAGCTTGAATTCAGATTAGACTTAACCTCACCTGTGGTGGAAGGGTGCTTGCGATGCTCACATTAGCTTGAAGACTGAAGGCCACGAGGGTGCTGTAGAGGAAACAATTACGTGCAGCCCCATTGAGAAATAGGCGTGTAAATGATAAAACAAGCTCGTCAAGGAATACAGGCACGAGGGTGTTGAAGCTATTTTATTACGATTTTCCTACGTGGAACACTTGAGTATCCGTGAAAGTACGAGCACCTCTTTTGCAGCTGTCATCATGCTCACGCATTGACAGGACAAAGCGTGTAATCCACCAACATGCTTCAGCTATACTGTTATGAGTGAGTGGGCACTAGGCAATGGAAAGTGCGTGAGCCTATAATGAATTCATTGTACCGTTTGGGCTCTAAAGGTGGGTCACGATGGCCAGATCTCGTTCAAAGAGGCTAAATTGAAAACTTACGGGGAAAGCAGGTACTGGGCATAGACGACCGGAGCTATTGCTACTAAGCAACCTATTCCATCTGCAGCCTCAGGCTTTTTTGCAAGCAAAGCTAAACCGAGTGTACCACCCTGAAAGCATCACATGCATGCAACATTTGTGTGTTACGCATGTGTGGTTTGCTTGAAAGCTAAGTATATGATATTTTATACAAAGAGATTTGCAATTACATGAGTGCAGCACGATGGAGCCAATTTGCAGATCTCATGTACAATGTACACTACAAACGAGCTCCTTCTCTCCACTTTTCTGAGACTTGAATCATACCTGGGAGTGTCCAACCACATGGACCTGCAAGCATGAATTACGGTATAGCCAAAATAATTTCTGCATGAACTCTTTCAGATGGAAGTGTGCTGGCATGGATGCATTTCCAGTGCGCTTGTATGGATAAATATGATTTCAGGGGCTAATGCAATCATTGTCATGACCAACCTCACACCCTAATTCACCAATGCTTAGTCATGACCAACCTTGGTGGCATTGGTCACTTTTCTTATGTAGATGAGCGTAGCGGGCAGATCTGCTTGTGCCATTTCATCCACAGCAAACCTCCAGAACCTGTGCAAGGAGAGGGCCAAGGAAGTCATTTGTTTAAACAGATCTACTGTTTCTTGAATTGCAAATGGAAACTGAAAAGAAAAGAAAAGAAAGAAAACCAAGCAGGCAGTGAAAGCCACTCCCCACACTAATTAAGGAAAAGGATCCACTTTGTAAAACAGCTACACCCCTCTAGAGTGTACCTTGGGTTGCTGTCTGCGTACTGCTCATGCTCCCTAGAGAATGTGTTGCCTGCAACTCTACTTTTTCTTGAACTGCAAATGGAAACTGTTACACCCCTCTAGAGTATACCTTGGGTTGCTGTCTTTGTATTGCTCATGCTCCCTTGAAAATGTGTTCCCTGCAGTGCAATAGTGCCTCTGTGACTACTCTCTCTCTCTCTTTCGAACTCTCTCAAAGAGGTGATGCTGCTAAGGTTTGGTATGGTCTGCAATAGAGAATGCTGGGTACGAAGGAAAATTACTAGTGAGGCTGTGTAGAACAAACGCCCTTCAAATACCTAGTTGCGTAGCGTAAAATGAAGGCCCAAATCCTGGTCACAAGCAGCTGCAGCTGTAGCGGCTTTTATTTCAAGGCTTGCAATCCTTGACCCACCTCGTGTGTTCATCATCCACACGTCGTAGCCTGCAGGTGCGAGTACACAAAGGAATACATCTGATTCTTAATTATTGTAAGCACCTTTGATCTCACCCGACTGCAAGCAACTTACTAATCGCTGTTAAAGATGAAAGTGATTAGCTAGAATGAGTGCTCTCTCACCTTCATCTGCAAGAATGAAAGCCAGAGATTCTTCTCGCTCGTTGATAACCTGAAGAGGCATTCATGTCAACTCAGCTGAACTCATCACAATTGCAACAAAATAGAAAGCTCCAAACCTCCCTTGTCATGAATCTGTCTGTGGGTATTGGATCTAGAACCTGCCATTTCTGCTGAATGTCCTGTGGCGTGCACCACATTGTTTACAGCTTTTAGAAGACCTTCCACTGAACCAAACCCACTTTTGAGATATGCTGTGGAGTATGAGTGCATAAAGTAGATCATTGCAAAAGTAATGAGTGAAAAGACACACCACAGTGGTCAGGTGTGGAATTTGAGAAATCTCAACTGTCCTGTTTGGAAAAGGGCCAAAAAATGGCCAATTTGCATCGGGTATGTTATCAGTGAGAAAAACACTTATAAATTGGCTTTTTGGGGCCAATCGTTTAAAACCCCTGACATTCAGGCCATCACGCCACAAAGACCCAACGACTAGCCACCTATCTTATCACACCTAACACCTAGCTACATTTACAAAACAATGTGTGTGTACAATAAAACACTAGCCACCTATCTTATCACACCTAACACCTAGCTACATTTACAAAACAATGTGTGTGTACAGTAAGACACTAGCCACCTATCCTATCACACCTAACACCTAGCTACATGTACAAAACAATGTGTGTGTACAGTAAAACACTAGCCACCTATCTTATCACACCTAACACCTAGCTACATTTACAAAACAATGTGTGTGTACAGTAAAACACTAGCCTCCTATCTTATCACACCTAACTTCTAGCTACATGTACAAAACAATGTTTGTGTAAAGTATATAACTAGGAAGGTCGCTCCGTGGTCAGATTAGATCGATCCTACACCCGCAATGGGAGCTGAAGCACATATGAGCTGCTCACCCACGCAGAGAGAAAAGTCTTTAGAAAAAAATCACTCACAGCATTCCAAATGCAGGATAAATAATGCCAGAATTAGAAAAGGCTGTGCTGGTAGTGGTAACACATCCAGCGATGACTCATCCAGCAGTGAGATTACATGAAGGAGCACTTTAGTGCCAGCACCATTCGTGCCAGCACCAGAAATCCCCTCACCGCCTTGTCGCACGAGCAGATGCCATCCAATCCCACTCACCCAACAGGTACTGGACAACGAAATCCCATGTATTAGCAGAACTGGCTGGCGTTCTGCACCAGCTCCGGGTTTCTTAGCCCCATCAGGACCGCTCCTGCCTGCGCGTGTGATTCAACACGTGCATATGATTGCTTAAGTTGGCTGCGGTTTTGGATGGCATTTGCCTTCGTGAAGTATGAAGAACAAGCGTGCTGGTGCTGATGAGTGTAAGAGGTAGAGAGGAGAGAGTCAGAGTGCAAAGCCTGCAATGCCAAAACAAAAATGGCGACTCTACAAGACGCCAACCCACGTACCATAGGGGATGCGGAAGTTAGTGAGCAGGAATCCATCTCGTGTGAGGACTTTATGCTTCTCGACAGGGTATCCTTTAGGTGTCACCAAGCCTGTTGTTTAGGGGAATTGTTTGTTGCCGATTTGAAATGCTAGTGAAAAAATCGTGTTCCCTGTGACAACTCCTGATCAATTCGCATAAGTAGTGCAAGTGCCAGGTAACCCTTTGTATTTGTGTACGTCATCGTTGCCGCCTTAGCATTGCACCTTCCATGTCTGTAGCTCTGAGCCGCCAAAAATCCAAAAAGCGGCCTGACCCCGAACCTGTGACAAGCAGTAAGTTGGTTGAAAGTTGAGAGTTCCTGTATGTCTTGTTCAGCAAGTTGAATGAGCCTCTCTTATTGATAATTGGTTGCACCTTCGGACCAAGAAAAGGCTCCCAGGTGGTAAAACATCCAGCAGAGGAGTGAGTTCTTTGCATTGAAATGGTCCTTACTTATGCTTCTGCCGGTTATATATCAACGCCTGTATGCTCTCTGCTCATACTCGTGTGCGTGTGTTATTGGTTGTTGTGCTGAGTCTTATACTTTGCAGTGATGTTGATTTGATCTGACACCTGGCTCCTCAGAACTCTCCATCCAGCCCTGCCCCTCTCGTTCAGGCAGGTCGTCGAAGGAGTCTTCGAGGCCTTGCGCAATCATGTCCGCGTCTCCCGCTTGAGAATCTGTGGGCACCGTTAGGCGCACGTGTTATAACCAACCGTTAAAGCATGCTTTCTGTACACATGGGCACAAGCAGGTACAACTTTCATTACCAGGGATGAAATTGATGCTTCCCTCATTCCCGACCGTTGCCTCTGCTGCTGCCTGCAAGCATGCAAGTGTGCTTGATTAGTAGTGTTGACACAGCTAGGTTCGATAACATGACCCCGGTCGTCCGACACGGGGCGCGTGCTGGATGCATGATCTGTGATCTTGGCGGACGAGAACTGCAAGCTAACCAACACAATACAAGCCCTGGCTACTGTGGGTCTGCGTCACCTGTTCAGCTGCTCCTTGGTCGACTGCACTGCTGCTCGTTGCAGAGCTGGGCTGGACCGTGGATGAAGAGGAAGGGGCAGCTGGAGAAGTGGAGTTAGCAGCGGCGCTTTGGAGCATTCCAAGCCCAGACCAAGGGTTGCTGGCGGATTGTGTCGAAGCTTTGAAAGAATAGGGGAAAAGGACGAGGGTAACGAGCAGTTTTGTGCAGTGTCGCATTGTGCGTTGTAACTCTCAACGGAAGACTATTATTTAATTTCTGTGTACTAATATAAGATATATAAGATGACGTGACATTCGTGCGCCGCGCGGACTTCCTTTTCCCCCGTTAATGCTCTTGGTTAAGTTAAGGCTTGGTCCTAAATGATTTTTATTGCTGTAATACTATATCATAAATGACCTGGACAAAATCGTGCGCAGGATTGTGGTGCTCCTCTTTTGGACTTACGATAACATTTATTATAAACGTTCATCCTCCCAACTGATCGCGAACCTGAAGATTTGTGTTAACATTTGCGTGGACTTGGGCTGTGCTTTGCACCCTACCATTTATAATACCTAGTGCTACATCATTGATATTTTTCTTTTTACACTGTTCCATACGCAGCCTAGCATTTGACTGATTGCTTAACCTGTAAATATGTAAATCTGTAATCTGAAGATTTGTGGACCAGTATGTCATCCATAGCAACTTTGAAAAACAGAGAAATTAGATTCTCTATGGTTGCCAAGAACCACGCAGCATTTCATTTAAATTCTGAACAACCATGGGAACAGCCATGTTTAGTAAGTGGCCAAAAAGAGTCGGCCACTAACCAAAAAAGTAAAACTTGGTTCGAGCTTGCAATCTTATGACATGAGTTATGAAAGAGTTCACACCCGTAATGCTCAGGAACACCTGCCTCACTTTCTCCGATAGCCAACCTTACCTAAAAATTAACTGCACTCGCTTAAAAAGCACCCCCTGCTATCTAAAGTCGTGAACCCCTTCCAGAATCTGTGCAAGGTCGCGAGCATAATTTGGAAGGCCTTCGTTGCCGTCCGCACCATCACGCAGCTGCTCTAATCCCAAAAGTGGCCACGCAGTCACAAACTCAGAGTGGGCGACCCTGTCATAGTTGAATGATTTCGTTGCAACACCACAGCTGCAAAGAAAGAGAGGCACGCGGGGGAGAGAAATCATGTTAATAAATGGAGTGGCCAGCACATCAGTGGCCTTCTTCCTATGTTTCCACACAGCGGTACTTTAAATCCTAGCAGGCAAAATAACAAAAATACGCAGGATTTAGGACAACCTTGGCGCACCTGTCCAGGCATGCCGCCATCTGTGCACTTGAAGAAATGGGTACCATGTAATCGGCTGATGATCCTACGGAATGAAGGAAAAAGAAAAGGCTGTACTGGTAGTGATAATACATCCAGTGTGATAAAACAAGGATTAATTAGGTGCCATCACCTCAGTAACCCTCACCACCAAAATCAAGCCATGGGCCACTTCATGAGGATCAGGGGGTGGGTTCGTGTGCAGAAGCATCCATACCCACACTTTGTCTGTAATAAATATTGTTACATAGAGCGTGCCATATGAGTTATTGATGACGCATTATTTGATAGGGTATCCACCGAGCTTGGTTCTCAACGTCTTGCCTTGTAAAAATCCGGTCCTAGATATGAGAGAGATTCGGTGTCGGTGTATGTTTTGCAGATGGTGCTCACTCCCTACTCCAATCAATACTAGTACCTAAAAAGAACGATGGCGGCAAGTGGTGCGCACTCCCTACTCCCATCAATACTAGTACCTAAAAAGAATGAGGACAGCCTAGCAGTCGCACGTATTGACTGATGGCTTTACCTGTAACTCTGTACCTAAAAAAGAACGATGGCGGCAGGTGGCGCGTGAAATACAGGGTGTTCCACACACACACACACACACACACACACACACACACACACACACACACACACACACACACTTCTAGTACCTAAAAAGAACGATGGCGGCAGGTGGCGTGTGAAACGCAGGGTGCTCAATCCTGCCTGTTGGAGCAATTGCTGCCCTGCCTCTTTGACTTGAAATTCAACTCGCTGCTGCTCCACACCCTGCTTTCCAGGCTCTGCTTCCAACTGGGATGCCACAAGCTGCTCTGTTTGCTGATCCATCAAAAGCGCTGCCCTCGTTGGTGATGCAGCACTAACCGTTGCCGATGCGACAGCACAGCTGTTCATGCAGGCTTGCAGCAGCAGTGAGGGAGACAACGGTGCAAAGTGCAACCCCCCCTGGAATGCTCTAGCCATCATCGACAGGAGGTGGACCCCACGGCTTTTTTCGTACATATAGTGTTGGCTGATGTCATACCTGAATAATGATTTGGAGGGATGATCATGAATCGACCGTATAACGTATAATGATGATAATGGCCAATAATGGCCAACGTAACTGATGATAATGGCCAATGTATAACGTATAATGATGATAATGGCCAACGTATAATGATGACAATGGCCAATAATGATTATAATGATGATGATGGACGATGTCATACCTGCAATGAGGAGGAGGCGTTTGCAGGCATGAATGCCTGATGAAGTGCACGCACTTGGGGATTAATTAGTTTAGTGAATGCATAATAAAACTCGCTTGATTATTGCATACAATATGAGCATTTTAGACTGGCACACTCCCACTACACACGACAATGCTTGATCAAGCTCCCAAGTATGCTATATACCATACATGTACGGGTCTGGCCACATTGGTATACCTACTCATTGAGAGCACAAGGGGAAAACATGCCTCACACACCCTAGATATTACATATAACAAACGGCGTTTTTTGTGCAGGCTTTACATGAGCCGTCTCGCACGTTAAAAAGACCGGCACTATAACACACCTCACACACCCTAAACATCACATACATCGAACGGCATTATTCGTGCAGGCCTGCATGAGCTGTCTTGCGCTTGTAAAAGACCGGCACAAAATTTGCCAGAAGTAGATAAGCAGGCAGGCACCCATACTGTTTTTAGAAGGACCATAAATGCAGATGAACCCACGCACCTCCGATGCCTGACAGCACGGAAAGGGCCAAAGGGTCAAAAGCCAAAGGGTCAGAAGTTCCTCACTTGTGCAAGAGAATAAACAAGGAAGGTGCTTGCACTCACAAGCCGCTTATGCCCACAAAACGCTCCTCAATTATGCAAGAGAATAAACAAGGAAGGTGCCTGCACTCACAAGCTGCTTATGCCCACAAAACGCTCCTCACTTATGCAAGAGAATAAACATGGAAGGTGCCTGCACTCACACGCCGCTTATGCCCACAAAACGCTCCTCACTTATGCAAGAGAACAAACAAGGAAGGTGCCTGCACTCACACGCCGCTTATGCCCACAAAACGCTCCTCACTTATGCATTATGCAAGAGAATAAACAATGAAGGTGCTTGCACTCACACGCTGCTTATGCCCACAAAACGCTCCTCATTTATGCAAGAGAACAAACAAGGAAGGTGCCTGCACTCACACGCCGCTTATGCCCACAAAACGTGCCGGCATGCGGCCATCCTTGATGAGTAGCTTTGGGTGTGGGGGCCTCTGCTGCGGCTTGCTGGGTTGAGGTTGGCCTGACTCACCCTGCTGCTGCTGCTGTTGCTGCTGCTGCTGCTGCTGATGATGATGTTGGTTTTGCTGTGAGCCTTGGAGGGTAGCTGCCACCTCATCCTGCTCATCCTGCTCACCCTTCTGCTGCTGGTTTTGCTGTGAGCCCTGGTCAGTAGCAGCCACCTCAGCCACATCAGCCCTGAGCGCAGTTTGCGGATCATTTTCACTTACAAATCTTACAAAGCACCAAGTCAAGCAGTGACAGGCACGTGATTCACACAGGTGAGGCACTCGTGCATTAGAGGATCAGTTGCACCTACAGCTCATAAAGCCCCAAGTCAAGCATCGATACGCATGTTGTCCACACAGGCGAGGCACTAACGTAAGCAGCTTTTCACATGCAAGTTCCAAACACACACACTCACACACACTCACACACACACACTCACACACACACACACATACACACACACAATCCTTTGAATCACACGGCATATACATACCTGCACGCTGATAGCAAAAAAAAAATGATTGCACATGTCACCTGTTCGGCCACCAAAATTAAAAGTAGCTGCACAACAGCAAAAACAAACTCAATTTAATGTGACCTACACTTCATGCTGCAGTATATATACGATCCTAACCAAAGAGTGTGAGCCATAGGCAGGGTACAATTCTGTAAAGGACCCAAAGCTAGCTGTGCAATAAATGGGCACCACATCCATGCCCTACACGGTAGATAGAAGGAATTACGTAGGTAACAAAAACTTTAATAATTAGACGCGCTCGAGTCAAATATTGCTTGGTGAACTCGATTCCTAACCGACCCACACAACAGTCAGCGCCCACACAACAGTCAGTGCCCACACAACAGTCAGCGCCCACACAACAGTCAGTGCCCACACAACAGTCAGCGCCCACACAACAGTCAGTGCCCACACAACAGTCAGTGCCCACACAACAGTCAGCGCCATCGCACCTATCCGATTCAGGACGCCAGCGATTGAATGCCATACATGGCTTAGTATTCGACTTCGTAGGAAACTGGCATATACGACTTGGGACGCCAGCGATTGAATGCTGATAGCAATGCAGGATTCAAACATTTAGGGGAGGTGGTCAACCAGAATCAAAAGAACGCCAATTCCTAAGAGCCCCCTGCCCAAATGTATGTGTGTATGTGTGTGTTACGGATTAAAACCCCCTATGCTTCTAGCCAACCCTACAGCCTTACTAACAACAATACATCTACTGGCCACATATGTCATCCCTGTTGAGTACTCAGGACAAGACCACAAAGCTCAGAGTACTGGGAATCTATAAAAGCTTCAAAGTTGGTACACACTGAAATAGCCACTAGCCCCGTGAGCTCAGAATACCAAGCAAGACTTTCTATAAGAAGATGATGGCATGTTTGCACAGACACATTGAAGTTTCAACCTGCCTGTGTAAACATGCCATGGCAACAAACTGGGCTCCGGCGCTGTGTCCTACGACCAGAATGCGCGCTGGATCACAACAGTAAAGGGTCTGCATATTGAAGTTTCAACCTGCCTGTGTAAGCATGCCATGGCGACTAAGTGGGCTCCGGCGCTGTGTCCTACGACCGAAATACGTGCTGGGTCACCACAGTAAAGGGACTGCACATTGTCAAAGGCCCAAGTTATTGCTTCTGAAGTCTCCTCCACCATCTGCACAATTCAAATGTCAAGCATATCAAGAATTTGGCAGACAGTTCAGTGATGCAAGACCGATTTGCTCAGGTAATTGAGGAGAGGGATCATGAGAACCGATTTGCTCAGGTAATTGAGGAGAGGGATCATGCTCAGATAATTGTGGAGAGGGATCGTGAGGACCGATTTGCTCAGGTTATTGCTCAGGCAATTGAGGAGAGGGATCGTGAGGACCGATTTGCTCAGGTAATTGAGGAGAGGGATCATGCTCAGGTAGTTGAGGAGAGGGATCTTGAGGACTGATTTGCTCAGGTGATTGCTCAGGTTATTGAGGAGAGGGATCATGAGAACCGATTTGCTCAGATAACTGTGTAGAGGGATCATGAGAAAGCATGTTCTGCCTACTTATAGAATTGTGCACGCTGCTAGCAATTACAGAGTAGGCTTGGGTAAATAAACTAGTGTCTGTGCTCCTAGGTGGGATGAGGAAAACCATGTGACCCCTGGCTTGACGCCCAATGCAAAGGGAATAGACGTTTGTTTAGGGCAGCTGCGCTGTATGTGCGTGCAAGTTTGCAGAAGATTATGTTATGCGCATTCCATACTGATGTTGTTCGAAAAGCAAAACAAGCGCCTCTGTTTGTCTGCCTGAATGAAAATGAAGGAGTTGTACGGGACCAGTACCCAACCCCCCTTTGTTTATACAGAGGTGATCGATGCCTGCACTTTTTGGAGCACATAAACAAGGATTAACGAGGAAACAGAGGCACCCAGCTACCTGAGGAATTAAGGCCTGTGGGTACAGCGTGTACGTATGTACTAGCACCACATATCCCATTTGTGCCAAGCGCGTGGCCAGCCACGCATAGTGCCACGTCTCCCCTACAGAAGCAAACAAAGCAAGTTTCGTGCATGAGCAAAATGCATACCAGAGGGGGAAAGTGAAATGTGCACATTTTGATCGAGGGCTGTCGCGTCATTGTTAGTTGCACAACAACCACCTGCCGCCACACCGTCATGTGCCACTTACAAAACTTAGGGTACTCATATAAGTGCCCCACCCACCCCCACTCACCTCCAAAACCCTACGCCCCACCCACCCCCACTCGCCTCCACTGTTGCAAAGTATGAGTGCCCCACCCATCTCCACTCGCCTGCACTGTTGCAAAGTATGAACCGCCCCACCCACCCCCAT
>Ga0307963_1000558_pt1 | contig 25406 bp, 25 predicted proteins | sample OrgLakmetagen594_FD_201829 | JGI IMG/M metagenome (GOLD analysis project Ga0307963, IMG submission 201829) | Saline water microbial communities from Organic Lake, Antarctica - #594 | ecosystem: Environmental > Aquatic > Non-marine Saline and Alkaline > Saline | place: Antarctica: Organic Lake... | reverse complement strand
TACTGTACGGTCGGACACCGTCTTTTCAAACAGACCGTACTTGCACCGTATTGTACGGCGTATTACGGTACGGTACCGTAATTACGGTCAAGAAAGCTGAAGTACGGCGTATCTCGACAAGCCTGGTAATAATTTATTCAGAGGGGGTTATCTGGGCAAAAGCAAAAACATGCTCCTTTTTGCATGAAAGGTGCAACTACTCACACGTCACTTCATTAAATTTGACCCAACCTTGCTTTAAAACGATGCTGACTTTATGAGCTACCCGAGCATGTGCTCTGATTTAGACAAGTCTCCCTGCGTACAGAATGACAGGACTAAAAGCACACGTTGTGCACCTGTACCCTAGATGGGTGCTTTCCAGGGGAAATGGCACATTAATTTGCATATCTCGCCAACCATTTAATCTTTTTGCCCCGTTTCTCTTGCAGTGATCTTTATTACAAGGACTTCAAAACACTAAAAATCACTCAGTTCGGTGCTTTAATGATCAGATACAGCATATGGCTGCTCAAAAAGTACGGTTCACGCCGCGGCCGATTAGGTATGGCTCCCATAATTTGCAGGTTTCAAGCTTAACTGCTTTGGAATCAGAGCTACATATCAGAGCTGAGCTTGAAACCTGCAAATTATGGGAGCCATACCCTAGGAGCATGCAAAAACCGTACCATTTTTGGCCTCAGATAACCCCCTCTGGAATTTCATGATTACAGTCACAACCTCAAACTCTATTAGTGCACCTACAGCATGCCTGGCGTTAAAGCGCACACACATGGCACGAAAAAACACCACACACACACACATATATACACAAACACTACAAGCTACGAATCACAGTGCTAGATTCTTTCTGAGCTATTGTTTCATAGCGTGGGCCTCCTGCGCAGTGCCCCACCAACAATGCACAAACACTCACATCTGTCTGGTGCACGTCTGGGCTAGTGAAGTAGATGTTTTGGCACCGCACGTCCCCATGGCAGACCCCCTTGTCATGGAGATACGCGAGGGCATCTGCCAACTGCTCCAGCCTGGGTATGGGAAGGTGCGCGGTCGTACAAAGTCAGACACATGCTTTATACTCCCAGCCTGAGATAGGATTGTACGCAGTCATACAAAAGGGTGCATTTGCTTCAAATTTGTTCGAATAGAGCACGGAAGGGTGCATGCGCTACGCTTCATCCAGAGCCCAACATGGAATCACATACTAACCTGAACAACTTAATGTATCTAAACACCTGGGCTACCTAAGTCTAACAAGGGTAGACTCGATGGTCTGCACTGCAACCCTAAAACCTGCTCTACCCAAGTAAACGAGGATACACTACACAATCTGCACGATCCTATCTTCCAGGTACGATGTGCTGTCATCGGCAACGCAATAGCGCCGCACAACAGCCACACAGAAGACACAGACGCCAACAGGCACAGCAGAACCATCACATTCTGGTGCACGACAGCAGTCACCGTCCCTCGTTCTGCATTGGTTTCAGCATCCGCATTTCACTGAGGCCGCACCACTTCAAGGCGTCCCAGTACGTATAACAAAGGAACGTCTGCTGCACAGGCTGGAGCGCCATGCCTTTGATGAGCTTCGCTATCGACATCGGGCCTGCACAAGGGCAACGTAAGACGGAGAGGGGAACGTGTGTGTGTGTCTACTACACGTGGCAGTGTGTGCGTGTGTACTGCGTTCGGCTGTGTGTGTGCTTGTGTGTGTATGAGATGTATGAGAGTTGCAAAAAGTTGCTTATTGCAAAAGGCTTGAGGCTTGAACAAGCTATTGGCTCAAGCAGGTTTTTGGCGTGGCAGCATCGAGAGGCAGTGTCAGGGGACAAGGGTGCCAAATTGGGCACGCTGTTTAATCTCTGAGGGAGAAACTGAAGATATGCCCCATATGCTGCTTATAACCTCACCATGTACTCAGTGCATACCTGCATAGTCCTCCACAAGGAACAAAGAACCATACACTTGGTCCATGCTATCACAGGAATAAGACCCCATCCCAATCACAGAAACTAGGTTCCTGCAGGAGAGCATGGTGTTGAATGAAAGGTTACATAAGGTCGTCCTTTGGCCATGTCAACGCGCATGGGGAGGGCATGCTTTATGTGTAGAAAGCTGTAAATTTCCTTCTCAGCGACACAGAATACCAATAAGGTGCTAAGAGCCCACTCCCTAAACCAAGTGTCTGGAGGTCCTACATAAATCAGCAGTGCATTCCCTGTGAAGAATGTTATGAACAAACATCATTTTATCATGGCTGTAAGGTGCTGTTGGTTCCAAGGCAGACATTAAGAAAATACGCTGTTTCAATTGTACAAGTCCTTGGTTCTGATTGTACTTTGCTGTGTGAGGTGTTGGAAAAAAAAAAAAAAAGCAAAAAAACGGGAAGGCCTGCTAATCTGCTTTATATCTGACTTCAATTTCGCTCTTTATACACGACTTTACAGCATTAGCCAGGCAAGCGCTGGTTCAGAATTCATCTAGCAGCAAGGCCCGCAGCAAAAGAGTGATGAACCGCAGACCATGTTTGTTGTTCCAGACCCTCTCGTTGTGCATGTGCTGCTCCTCACACATCAGTTTCTATAAAATGTTATTTGCCTCCCTCATTCTTGGTATCCTCAGTGTGACAGATTTTCAATAATACGAAGTTCATGTGCCCAAAACACACAGGTGCTGATCCCCCTTCTTTGATTTAACGCGGACGGCTAGTCCTGGCAGATGCTTGATTGTTTTCACTGTTTTTTCTCCGTGCTGCAATGTCACCAACAGCGTTGTACCTTCATCCCTTTCAAAGGGTTCTTTTGTAGGTGCTACAAGTCTGGTGTTACAACAACAATGTTTACACGTTTTACATACGCAGCCTAGCAGTCGCACGTTTTAACTGATGGCTTTATCTGAAAACTGAGTTTACAAACTCTATAAACTCTTATTATCCCGTAACCAGGAGCCTGTAGGTATCATAACTTTTTGACGTCACGTGTCAAATGAAATATAAACTACATATTCGGAATCCTGACGTCGATAACTATTTAATTGTATTAAATGAGTCGATTTTGAGGGGGCCAAAAGGGGGGGGTCGGGGAATCTAGGGGGGGGCCACCAGAACTTTACTGGGTCACTTACACAAAATATTGATATAATTTTGGAACCCTCAGCTTAATACCAATTGATTGGAAAATGCATGGGTTGCCCCCAAGTAGGCCGTGGGGGTGTGTTTAGGCAAATTACCAGCAATTGATTCCAAATTTGCAGTTCACATATTGCATTATACAGAAGTTGCATGAATGAAGTAAAAAGTGCTTTGGCAAAGGTTTTGGCTGAATTTGTGCACTAAACAGGTGGTCAGTGCAAGAGCGTGCGCATATCAGTTTTTGCCCCATAACTCTTCAGGTTTTAATTTACTTAGAAAGATACCTGTGCAGGCAGATGGCTGCTTGCATTATGAGCAGATTTACACCCTTGTTATAAGTGTGGGGGGTCAGGAAGGGAAGTGGGGGAAGGGGACTGTCAGGGATTTTTTAAGCTGCCGCAACATTGAATATTTTCCCCTTTGGAGGCTGGCAGTTCATGTGGCTTAAACTTGAAATAAAGCCTTTATTTGTACGTATGTGCTCGTCACATTGAAGCTTAAGAGGGCACCACCTCAAATAGCTATTGGACGAGGGCACGCAGGCGCACACATGCACACACACACATGCACTCACTTCCACAGACATACCTGTGTCTCAGCGACTGCAGCAGCTGCACTTGACGAGCTATATCCTTGAAGCTAAGATGCTTCTTTCCCTCCAACAAGGAGAGGAAAGCATGCTGCCGGAATGATTTACAGACCACGCCTCTCGCAGGTCTCCCCGCTGAGCCGAGGAGCCACGCCTAGACGTTGAAGCACATAATGTGACATAACGTGGCACATCAAAGGTTAGTGCAAAAAAATTATACGTGCAGGACACACACACACACGCACACCCACCCCCACCCCCACAGTACACAAGCAAATGCAAAACTACAAATTTCCCACCACCTCTCAAAATTTGTAAACACCCGAATTTTCAACTCTCGTGCTCTTTGCAAAATCCCTTGGCAAAGCAGTTCCAATAATTTGTTTGTCGGTGAAGTAGATAGGCGTATCCTGTGACACTTCTAACACACGTGGGCCCAGTCACTAGCTTTATCTGTTTCAAATTGTCCGTCTTGACTGCCTTGACCTACCTGCTCTGTAATTTGCATGTCCTGTGTGTGCATGTGTGTGTGCATGTGTGTGTGTGTGAGTGTGTGTGTGTGTGTGTGAGTAAGTGTGTGTGTGTGTGTGTGAGCACTTGGATGTGTGTGTGTGTATGTGTGTGTGTGTGAGTTTGCATGTGTGAGCTCATGCATGTGTGTGTGTGGTGTGTGTATGGGTGTGTGTGTTTGCGTGTGTGTGTGTGTGTGTGTGTGTGTGTGTGTGCGAGCGTGTGTGTGTGTGTGTGTGTGTGAGTGTGAGTGTGTGTGTGCGTGTGTGTGTGTGTGTGTGTGTGAGTGTGAGTGTGTGTGCATGTTTGCACAGGTGTGTGAGTCTTGTTAGACTCACCGTTTCGGCTATTTCGTGAACGAAGACAAGAGATTCAGGATCAATGTGTGCGCATTGCAATGCTAACGCAGTAAAAAGGGAGGGGAGCTCCATCACAGCAGTGAACCAACTCGAGACTTCAACTGTTCAATTTACCCGGCAATAAACAAAAACAACATTGAGAATTCAAAGGCCGAATATATTGTCATGCAGTAGTGTCTCGAATCATGAGAAAGAAGGCGGACAGGGGAGGGCCAGTGTTGCTTTGTTGCTTTAGGGAGCCGAAAGTAAAGAGAGAAGTGCACTCGGAAGCAGGCAAGAAGAAACCAGCAGGTGTGCCCGTTCAACGCTTGCTCGTTTCTGTGCAAGCACCCCCTGGAATTGAATTGTGTATATGATTGAGAGCTCACATTGTGCTGCACCGGGTACCACCTGCTAGGTGTTGCTGCTAGTAAAACCCGGGCATCTGAGGGTCTCACACACCAGGAGGGAGAATACCAGGAAGCCAAGGTAACAGATTGGGGAAAATATGCCAGCCATTTTGGCAAGCCAGTACAGTCAACGTGTGTGAACGGGCTTTTGACATATTGGAATTGCTGGCGTAATTGGCGGGATTTCCTCCTCCTCTGCAGGGGAATGATTCAACGCAAGGCCTCCCTCAACCAAAGCAGCAAGCCCCTGATGACCTGGAACAGGTGGGATAAGATTCTTTGTCAGCAGTATACCAACAGGCTCTGTAATAAGGCACCTCCCCTTCCATTCCCCTCGACACATAAATGTGCAGGAGTCTGGGCAACAGCAGGAGCAGTTAAAGGAAGAGGAGAGGGAGCAAGAGCATGCGCCAAAGCCCCCTATTACTGAGAAAGAGCAGGCGAACAGCAAGCAGGTTGTGAAGTCAGGAGCGACAGCATCAAACATCCACAGTGCTCGGCCATCCCCACCAGCTCAGCCAGTTGGCTCTGACAAAAATACAGAGGTGAGGAATAGCTTTGTGCTCTACTCTGCATGGACGCTCAGAGATGGTGTATAGTAGGGCACAAAGCCAGGTTGGTGGAACTCACAAGCCAATGTCACACTCATTCATTGAATTATAAGGCATATGCAAAATAACACCGTACCAATACAGAGACCGCTCTTACCAAAGGCTAGCTTATCACAAGCCAGACAGGTATGCTATCCTGCTTCACACACACACACACACACACACACACGCAAACACACACACACACAAACATACACATATACATACACACAATAACACACACATACACATACAACAGACGCACACACACATACACACAAAAGATGCACAAACACACACATACAACCACACACACACACACACATACATACATACGTTCAAATACGCACATACTGACATAAACTCACACATACAAATATACAATACATGGTCATACACATACAATGCAAGCGCCAGTGCCCTTGTTCCACTCCCTCCTGTTCCGCACCTTCCTGTTCCACTCCCTGACACTGCAGGAGGACGATTCAGGGAACGACTCAGACCTATCTGACCCAGGGGAGTACGAGAAGTATGGGCCCAGCAACTCGGATGATGAGTCAGGCCTGGACGAGCTCGGCAACCCGCTCCCAGAAAAGAGTAGTGCCCTGCCCAAGGGCATTGACACCGCAGGTGCGGTGTGTGTGTGTGTGTGTGTGTTTGTATGTGTGTGTTAGTGAGTGTGTATGCATGTGTGTGCGCATATATCATATATGCAAGATACCACGTTTGCGTCGCAAAGTGCAAAGGCTTACACCATCACTGAAATATGCATCTGTACGCTAAACACAAACACACATGCACATAAAATTTAAAGAACGCACATGTGACGTTATGTGTGTGCGCTGCAGCACCACCACCTGCTCAACATTTAGCAACTGCATGGGTGCCATACATGTGCCTGACACAAAGAACACTCTGTGTACAACGTACACACAGGTGTGGAGGGAGGCAAGTTCAACCCCCCTCAGAAGGCCAGCACGTACCATGCAGCAGAGTCTCCGCTGTTCAGTGATGAGGAGGGCCAAATGAATGACATCACATTCAACAGCATGACGGAAACGAGTCAGAAGCATGTGCAGGCGAAAGAAATCCCAAGCAGCACGGGTGCATACGATGCTGCCTCCACCTGGGTGTGTTTCCGGCTGGAGAGTTGCGTGTGGAAGTGCTTACACGTGTGCATTTTGTGTCTTTGAGCATGTTAACGAGAGTGAACGTGTTCCTAGCCCGTTGGTTGGCTACATTCTCTGCTCTTAATTTGCTTTACACAGTGCCGCAGTAACAAAGTGCTTGGTTTTGCCGATGCCCCTCGTGCTGCACCGGGCTCCTTTCTGCGTCGGTCACTCTCACCACATGTGCTCCCCTTCAATGCCGCCACCAGTGACACATTGGCAGTACGTGGCGGTAGTACGTCTGCAACACGACACTCCTCCTGTTACACATTTCTCATACTTTGTCGCACACACAACTGCACACATACATAATCACATGGACTCACACATACATACTACACAAACAACTGCACACGCACACGCACACACACACGTATAAGCACACACACGCACACGCACAAGCACTCAAGCTCAAACACGCAAGCACAAGCACATGAGCACAGCTCCGCACATCTCGTGCACTCTCAGATGGCGGACCCCGGCACAAAGACCAACTTTGCCTTCACGGATGAAAACGACGGAGAAGCAGACAATGAGCTGGAAGACTTCAATGGCACTCAGCAGCGCATTGAGGAGGATGACCAAGAGCAAGAGGGCTCCATGAAATCCAGGTATGAGATAGGCACATATGTACGCGCACCACCACGTACCACGTACCACAAGTGCCGCCGTAAATGCAAGTGCAAACGCATACTGAGGTAGTGGCATGACTGGTAATAGGAAGGCTGCAACCTCTTTAATTTCACCACAAAACTACCACACCGGTTGCGGATGAAGAGCGGCGAGACGTTGGTGCAGTGGAACGTGCATGCCACATTTCACGCCCAACCTCTTCTGACTCGCGTGCACTTGCACACAACTACACACATAAACACAACCACTCACATCACATTGAACATAAACATAAACATAAACATACACACAAGCGTGAACTTGCACCACAGCACACGCGCACACACACACAAACACACACACACACATGCAAACGCAGCCACACCAGCAGTTCTGTGGTGTCCCCCCGCTCCTCCCCCTCCCCTGGAGGCGGTGTTGCTGATGATGCAAGAGAGGATGCGCCCACACCCACCAAGAGCATCAGCCTTAGCCCAGGGGGCTCAGCCCAGTTCAGTCCAGCACTGCAGGAGCAGGTGCGCGTGGTTTGGTCAGTTCAGTCCAGCACTGCAGGAGCAGGTGCGCGTGGTTTGGTCAGACCCTTAACCCTGCCCTTGAATGTGAATCCTCGACCCCAACCTTTTAGCTCAACCCTATCCCCGACCCTTATTGCTGTGAGTGCTGCACTAAAACATTAAAACACTTGTTAAGGGTCTATAATTGGGGCTGTAAGCAAAACATCCAAGCTTGCATAAAGTCTGAGTAGGAAAAGGAATTTAAGTTTTGATGTTAGTTGTGAAGGTGCTGACGATGTATAGACTGAGGCATAACTGTCTTGGGAGCGACCTGCAAAAATAGACGTCTAAGTCTGAGATACCGGTCTGGACATTTGGAGAGTAAATGTTTTGGTACATTCCCCCCTGCTTAGCTGCGGACGTACCGGCTGTAGCCCGCGGAGTCGGTCTGTACAGCGTCTTCCTTTCCAAGGGACGCGGTCTTTTTGGTCTGGTCTTGCCCAGGTTTGAACCCTGAACTTCGCGCTCGCACGGACGCCAATTTGCCGAGAGTCTGTCTGGTCTGGTCTGTCTGTCGGCAAAAGGCCGCAAAGCACTAGGTCAGGTCCATGCTTCGATACCAGTGTAAAGGCAGACGTCTAAGTCTGAGATACCGGTCTGGACATTGGAGAATATATGTATCGTTACACGACCAGCCAAGGTACCAGCCTCAGTCCAGGGGGACACGACTCAGCGGGAGTGCGGGAGTGCAAGCTGCAAACCACATGTAAACCTATGTGATGGAACGATGAGTTTGTGGCTGAGTTAAGGACGTTAACACTGTGGAAGTACCCAACAGGACTGTCTTATGAAAGAGGGGGGAGCAGCGATTGTGTGTGCGCGCAGGGACCTTGTCACCACTTGCACAGGCATTTGGGCTGGTCTTGGTGCGCAGCAGACTGTTTGCAGGTCGCACTTGCACGTTATTTGCCACAATGAGCTCAAAACAATATAAAAGTAAGTGCCTCAGGATGGTTTTAAGTAAGCAACTTGATCCCGGGCAGGTGTTCCAAATATATACTAGGCCTAGGCTGGCTCAGGCAGGTCACATCTTATTCAGGCCACCGTAAAGGCGCCAGGCCAGCTCACGCCCCCTCTTCTTGGCAGTCAACTTTCCGCATCATCTCCAATCACGTCTTGGCTTGGCTCGGTACTCTTGCACCAGCCCCCCCAAAAGATATGTATTGCCATTCACACAGAATTGAGTGCACCAGTTCCACTGACGCAAGCAACGGAAAACACAAGTGCATGCACATGCAGGAGAGCTTTACCGCCCAAGCAGGCACTCCAGTCGTCGTCACCGCCCCCCGCCATGCCTCGCTCGTACCCCCTCGCACCCCCAAGGACACCTCCACACTCGCAGCACCAGCGAAAGCGGTAGAGGCACGTGAACCACAAGGTGACAGCACACCTCCACCTCCACCACCTGCAGCAGCCTCTCCTGCGCCCCGCTACGCTTCCCTGGTGCCCCCTCGCACCCCCAGAACACAGCCACCCCCTTTGACATCAGCAACCGAGCCCAGCGTTGGAGACGCAACGCTCACACAGGAGCAGCAAGCGGCAGCAGCAACAGTGGCAGAGACAGAGAGAGCGACGCCTCCTCGCTACGCCTCCCTCGTGCCCCCACGTGCCCCCAAAACTCCGTCTGCTCCTGCCACGGCAGGTGTGTCAACACGCATGCTTGGGTTGAGTATTGTGCGTGTGGGGGTCGTGCGTGCGTCTGTATGCGTGTGTATTGAGGTGGAGAGGTGGAGGGTAGGAGGTCGAGAGGCACTTGCACACGCTCTTGCGTGTGTTGCATGTAACAGGTGCGTATGGCCCTGTGTTGAGAGCTGGCGCTAACAGCTGCATTGTTGGAGCGACGTTCTAGCCTTGCAAATAATTTTTGGCACGGTCCACGTGTTTAAAATGGTGGTCCCTGTCCTTGGCTTCCTCTGTTCTTGCCTTACCCTCGTTTTTTTGTTGCCATCGTCAAAGCCTCGTTGATGCTTTTTGCTGGTGCTACCCGTTAGTGAGAAACCATTACGTATCAAAAGGGTGATGCTGAGCATAGTGAGAATGCATTACGTATCGGAAGGGTGACGCTGAGCATAGTGAAAAACCATTACGTATCGGAAGGGTGACGCTGAGCATAGCGAGAAACCATTACGTATCAGAAGGGTGACGCTGAGCAGGATGATTTTGAGTAGGTTGCAGTTGGCTGTCCTCAGTATAATCAGTGTGCAATCGTTGTGAGAACTGTTGCTGAAGTTGTACTGATACAGCCCAGCTGACAGGCGTGTGTTGTGATGACTGTACGTTGCCTAGGTAGCTTAAGTGTGGTGCTCTGGCAGGAAAAGCTTCTTCGTCCTGCATGTTTGTGGCTTACTACTTTCTTGTTTATGAGTGGTGAGTGATGCCAAACCAAGCCACAAGAGTGTGGGGTGCAAATCATAGCACACTTGGTCCACGCCTTCTTATTATTATTATGCCTTAAGCGTATGATCTAACTAGGCCAGGTCTCTTGCTTCTAGTGGTCTCTCATGATGTGCACAACGACAAGCACTTGAAATTGTGTGTACAGCTGCAAGACGTATCTGGACGTCCAAGAGTGTGATGCTTTCGTAACCTGGTGTTTGCATTGCTAGTGCTAACGTGGTGTTGCATGCGTGATGTTAACGTAATGCATGTGTAGGACTGGCCAGAACCATATATATATGGTTTATAAACGGCATTTTTGGCAGGGAAATCACCAAATATACGGTCGTATACGGCGTATATATACGGTTCTGGCCAACCCTATGCATGTGCAAACATGATCTAGATTAGGCACCTGCCAGTGCATGACCTGGTGTTTGCATGGCACAAGTGTTGACGAAATGCTGCATGCATGAACTGATGCTTGTATGACGCATACGCAGCTCTCTGCATCCCATACGCAGCTCTCTGCATCCCATCTGCAACTGGGTTTTACGCACCATTGCGCTTGTTGCATACACACGCATGTTGCACTCATCATTTGTTCCAAAAATGTAGCATACACACAAAAACACGCGAGCACCCACGCACACGTGCAAAAACACACGAACACACACACCAGCCATCCTACACATGCTCACAGGCAAACAGGCCTCCTCCGCCCCTGCTGCCACACCAGGGCCCTCAAGCACTCCGCAAACCCCCCCCCCTCAGGTCTCGCCACTTGAACCGACAGCAGCAGCAAGTAATGACGAAGTGGAGCAACAGCAGCAGCAGGACCAGCCACAGCCGCGCTACGCTTCTCTTGTGCCTCCGCGCACCCCTAAAGCAGAAGCGACCCCCTCACCCCCTGAGCAGGTGGGAAGCGTGTGTGCGTTGATGTGTGTCGACAGTGAGTGCATGTGGTATGTGTTCTGGTGGGTGCCCCTGGGGGCGTTTGTGTGTGGGTGCGTATTTGTTCCCCTGTACAGTTGCAGCTGTCTGCTGAATACGTGGATGCATTGTACATTTACTGCTTAGTACATGGGTGCATTGTACATTTGATTAGGTACGACTTAGTGCTGTACACACCCTCTTAACATAAGAGGTGGTGTGTCTGGGTTAACTGGGTTATTTTGATCCTTAGGACGTTACGTTTGGACGATGCAAGATTGAAACACTGGGAGGCAAAGTGCTTTTGTCATGAGCTGCTCTTGATTTTGCGCTCACACACGCCCACGCACGCGCACACACAAACACACATGTATACACACATATGCACATGCGCGCACTCACACACACATGCGCGCACACACTCACACACACACACTTACATACTGCGTACCACAGGCCCCTGTGGATGAAGAGGCACAGGAACAGGGGCAAGGGCAAAGTGCAAGCTCAGCGACTCAAGAGCACGTGGTGGGTCTTGGTTACGAGTCCTGTGCATGTAACGTCACAAGCAACCATGTTGCAGCATGGCATCCAGATACAGGCATATATATCCCTGTATTGAATGCTTGCCGTGGCACAAAGCAAAGATATTTGTTTACATGGAAATTGTGGTGCTTCCACGACTTCCATGTATACAAAATTGCTTCTGTGCGTCTCTCAAGCAAGGGTGTGTGTGTATGTGTGTGTGCACTTGCACATACGCACACACACATACACATTTACACTCATATACATACCCTCGAATATACACACGCTTGTGCACAGGAACAGCAGCAGGAGCAGGAGCTGGAGCAGGAGCAGCAGCAGCAGCAGCAGCATGAACATCAGGCTGTGGATGCAGAAGGAGGGGCTGAGGATGGGGCAGAGGAAGAAAAGAGAGAAGAGGGAGACAGAGAAAAAGGAAAGGTAGAGGGAGCAGGACCCGCCTTGGCTCGCATAAGCTCTGGGTTCGACCAGGCCAGCCGACTGCAGGCACGTAAGGCAGAGAAAGAAGCGGCACGGGCAGCAAATAGAGGTGAGCCGAATGTGAGACTCATCACGTGTCTGTGATGGTCTCGTACCTGGAGTTAGCTGTGAAAGGAAGGAAGCACAAAGGGAGAGGCAGAGCCACGTCCGTCGTACAGGAGCGTGGAATTGTGCCTGTGTGCATTTGTGAATGTGTGATTATGAGATGGATGTGGGTGACACTGACTGAGCGGTGCAGGCGCCTACCCATGCATGCTGGGCAAGTAAATGTGTGCAATAAGTGTTTGTATGGGTGTGTGTGTGTGTGTGTGCCCTTTTTATGAGTTGAACTGTTGCCCTATATGCTCGTGTGTGTCCTATAATTGAGCTGAACTGTCACTCTATGTACATGTGTATATGCGCTGCTTAACTTGTGGTGCAGGAGACAATGGTGAGCTGAAGCCACGCGTTTCCGCCTCCAGCAAGCCAGGCCTCCCCCGCTTCATGCAGCCCACTGTCGCATCTGAGCACCTGCTGGGTAAAGAAACTGCTGCTGCTTCCGCTGCTGAGCAGGACCGCTCTCCTAACAAAGGTGGGGGGGGGTATGACAGTGTGGCAGTGCTGGCCGCTCTCTTAATCAAGGTGGTGGTGGTGGTGGTGGTGGTGGATTGGGTGGTGGTGCGCTCTATTGGTGGTCATCATGTTGTGTGTGCTCGTATTTGTACAGAAAGCGCGGTCACTTGTACGCATCAGCGCATGATGTGCATGTGTGTGTGTGTGCGTGCCTATTTGTGCGTACGTGGTTGTGTGGCTGTGTGTGTGCGAGTAAATGCGTGGGTGGGGTAAGCGTGGTGCAGGGTCAGAATGTGGTGGTCGTGCTTGGTGCTTGCTTTTCCCTGCTGTTTCTTTCTTTTTGTATGTGGCTGTACACAACAGGGCTCACTCAGGTAAGAAAATACGACCCACACACAATTGCTACCCATCTGTGCGTGCGTGTGCCTGTCACTCTCACGCCTGCGTGAGCACAGCCCAAGAGTGCACAAAAAGCGCAACTTGCTGTGTCGATTACGTACGCACACATCTCTGCGGCAGTCAGGCATATTGCAACAACAGTGTAGGGTCAAGAATGTAAAGAAGTAAGGCATATTCGTGCAAGCCTGATTGTAAGCTTTCATGCCCAGGCATTCGGTGTTATTTGTCCTGATGCCCACCATATCCTCTCATGCGCACGCACGTGTCTGAACAGCCTTTCTGACCTCTGTCTTCTCATTCGTGCCCAGGCGTCCGGCCTTTTTCCGCCTCCGCTGCAACAAGCAGCAAAGGACGTTTGGGTGGGACGTTTGGCGCCGTCAACAGCTTAGACTCACGTGCAAGCCTGGTGTCCGCAGGATCGGCAGAGGAAGGAGGCGCCACACAAGTAGGTGTAAGAAGTTGACGTACCAAAAGCTAGACAGTGCTTGCTAAGCTTAGGCATGCATGTCCACAAGCCTGGTGTCTGCTTGCAGCACGCTGTGTTCATCTGACAGCACGCTGTGCTCGATGGTGTGTAGGGGTGGCCAGACCCGTATGAAAGGGATGTATACACAGTATCGAAGGCACAGAGAAGTCTCAAATGGTATGGTCATGCACGATGCAAGTTCTTACTGATGGCCAACCCTTTTCATACGTTGGCCGCCCATCATGCTTGCGACGATATGATCTATTGGTATGCATGTGTGCACAGCGTGCGCAGCGGCCCAAGGCGGACACATCCAACCTGCCACGCTTCATGCAGCCCACAGCATCAGCAGCGTCACTGTTTGGCAATGCTAAAGAGGCGGAAGCCCGTGTTCAAGGTGTGTGTATGTTTGGGATGTCAGGGGTATGCGCGTGTGTGGGTGGGTCGGTGTGCTTGTGATCTATCTAACGGAGCAAAGGCCTGTGTTGAAGGTGTGTGTTTGGGTTGGGGTGTTTGCTGTGTGTGTTTGGTTTGGGATGTTGCTGTGTGTGTTTGCTGTGGGGTGTTTGCTGTGTGTGTTTGCTGTGTGTGTTTGCTCTGTGTATTTGGGTTGGGGTGTTTGCTGTGTGTTATTCAGGTGTCTTGTGAGTATCTGTTTGCAAGTGTGCAATGAAGAGGCAGAGAACTGTTTAAGCACACGCACAACAAAGCAGGGATGCACGTGAGTTGTGTTTGTCGTTGCTTCCAAGGCACGCCCACCACAGCACACGCCCAGCAGCTTCATACGGTGATGGGAAAGAGGAGTTTTGATCTTAGGTATATGGGTTTGATAGCCTGGAGGTGTGGGTCTTAAAAGGAATTTTTGTTGTCCAAAAAGTGAAAGAGGTCTTCGTTGTTGCCAGCAGGTACGTGCCCCACTCCATCAAAGAAGAGTGCATTTGTGTCTGCTTGCTTCATTTTGTGTTTGCAGCAGCAGCAGCAGCAGCGCTCCAGCTCGTCATGCCACCTCAACAGAGAAGCGCGCTTGAACTGTAGCACTGCAATTATTTCCTATTTTGCCCTATAATTTTGTAAGTCCATACAGCAGCCCACTAGCACGTGTCTGACTGTGCCTCTTCAACAATAAAGTGCAGACTATATTGCTGTTCTGCAACTACCTCCTCACTATTTACCCCTGTACTTTCATTTTTTGTACAGCAGCCCACCAGCATGCGTCTGACCGTGCCACCTCAGCAGAAAAACGCGTTCTGAGCACAGAGAAACGGAGGATCGGGGGACCGGGCAGCAGCTCGACCTCAATCCATTCTGGTGTGTTTTTGGGGGCGTGTGCACGTGTGCATATGCACTAGTGTGAGTGCGTGAGTATTTGTGTGTGTATGTTTGCTGTATTGGTGTTTGTTTGCGAGCATGTGCTGGTGCTAATTAGGCAGCAGCTTTGCACGTTGCCAAATGAGAATCCTCTGTAGCAACCTGAAGCATTTGCCGCCCACTCTAGGCACATGCTAACAGCTACGAACAAACATAAGTACCAATCTTGCTTGCTTTCTTATTTTACTCCCGTCCTTCCGCCCATTTTTGCACGACATTCAGTCACACCCAATCACAAAACTGCACACGCCATCATTGTACAGCCATGCAATGGCATACAAACACAAACACACACGCACACACACGCATATTGACACTCATGGGCAGGCAAACGAACACGCACATTCAAACCCACACCCACACAACACAGAAACGCACTCACCACACAAGTACGCACAACACACACGTGTACAACACGCAACACACACACACACACGCAGACGGGAACGCCAGTGGCAGCAAGGCTGCCGCCCTGGCATCCGCACGGCCCAAGGCGGACACATCCAACCTGCCACGCTTCATGCAACCCACAGCGGCGGCACAGGGGCACACCATCCACGGCCAGGGCGCTGCTTCTGACAGGCCCAACCAGTCAAAGTGTGTGTATGTGGGTGTGCGCGTGCACTGTGTGTACACACGCACGCACACGTGCACTGCACATTGTGTGGCTCGTGCATGTTGTGGGGCTCGGAAATGGAAAAAGGGGCTTGGACACACTGTGAATCGTGTGGTTGGTGCTGTACGACACGTTAAAGACAGAGAGTACGGAGTGACAGTGCACTCAGAACCCAAATAACAAAAGGATGGCGTGCCAATGCTGCAAAATCCACCTCCAACATCCAGTGTTCCCTCATCAGCACGCACGTGCATGCCTGTCAGCGTGCGTCCCACTTGACACGATACAGTACCATCATGTTCTCTCTCTCTCTCTCTCTCTCTCTCTCTCTCTCTCTCTCTCTCACACACACACACACACACACACACACACACACACACACGAACCATCATACATACACACCATCTCACAAACACATACACGCATGTACACACATACACACACATACGCACGCACACACATACACGCCCATGCCATCCTATACACACACAGGTTTGAGATCTCCAGCGCGTTAGAGCCGGAAGACGCCGACACTGCTGGTTTCAGTACCAGCCGCTCCACCAGCAGGAACAAGTCACGCCTGCCCACAAGCCCCTCCACCGTTGGCAGCTCTGCAAATTCCTTCACTGGTGGGAGAGGGAACAACCAGGCTTGGGGTGGTGCCAGCAGTAAAGCTGCAGGGTCACGCCTGCCTGCTACTCAAACAGGTGGGTGGGTGAGGAGGTGTTTGGGCGTGTGCATTGTGGGTGTGGGTTGCTGTGTACTGAGCATAAATTAGGCATGTAATATAAAGGGAAAAATCTACAAGTGTAAGAGAGTGTGCATGGGTGCTGAACTAGTGGTGGGTGTGAGTGTGGATTGGGCGCGTAGCGTGGACACGTTGGTGCACGCGTGGGTTTCTTGGCTTGGAGGGAGGCGATGCTGCTGCGAGTAGTACGGCAGCAGAAACGCTGTTTGACACACCTGCCTGGAGGGTGGCCGGCAGCAGGTGGGATTGTTTGGGTGTGTGCATGTATGTGTGCATGTGTATGCGCAAGCGTCTGTGTGAATGGATGTGTTTGTATGCAACGGATAATGGATGCTGTTAAGGGTGCATACGCAGTTGTGTGGATGCACGTGAGTCTGAGTTCTTACAATACTGTGCGTTGTTTGGCACTGTTGGCGAGTCAGCGCTGTTTGACACGCGCTGTTTGACACTCTTTGACAAGTCAGCGCAAGGCTGCTAGACATGCCTGGCCGGAAAAGCACAAGCAGTGGAACAGAACGGTGGCTGTACGCTTGTGCGAGCCTGTGGATGAGTGCATGACTATTCAAAAAGGGTCAGGAGGTGTGGGGGGCTAGTCCCGACAGCATCAACACGCCCACTTTCCCTTGGACGGGAAAGCGCAGCAGGTGCTGACACTTTGCTGGCCTCTGCTCACTTCATGCATCCACACAGAATATAGAATGCCAACCGATTTATAACCACCCCTCTCTGTTCTACAAGCAGGCCCTGCTCCCCCCCAGCGTGCCGCCAGTGCGCGCCCCAAGGCTGACACCTCTGGCCTGCCTCGCTTCATGCAGCCCACAGCTGCAGCCTCAAGCCACTACGTGGGCAGCAGCAGCGGCAGAGACAGAGGGCAGCAAGGTGTGTGTCTATGTGTGTGTACGGCGAAGTGTGCTTGGAGATTGAATGTTGAAGGCACAAGCTCGCACGGGTTTAAAGCACAAGATGTTTGCAAAAAAAGGGGAGCATTCAGGTTTGGACAGCATGGTGTGTGTGTATGTGTGTACGTGTGTGTGTGTGTGTGTGTGTGTGTGTGTGTGTGTGTGTACAGCAAGGTGCGCTCGGAGGTGGGAACGATTAGAAGCCACTAACGCTTGTGGCTCTTCATGAAGGCACTAAATGATTGCAATGAAATGTTTGCGGGCCAAAAAAGGGGAGTATCATGGCAGCAGCACTTTTGGCACTGTGACTGTGTCAGAGACAGAGAGCAGCAAGGTGTGCCTGGAGCTGCCTGCAGGGTTTTGATTACACAGGTGGAAAATGTGAAGGCATTGTGACCAGTGTTGCTGTTTGATTACACAGGTGACAAATGTGTCCAATGGGGAGTTGCTCTGGTGCTGTAAAGTGTGCCACAGGCTCAGGCAAACAAGGATTTGGGTGCATTTTATGCTCCTGAACAGTAGGGCTGCGCTGTTCAGGGCTGGGATTTGTGTGGTTGGCCTAGGGCAGCAGTTGGTGGCAGCATCAAACACAGGTCACAATAGCCACGAAGCTTTCAACTTAAAGACAGACTGACTCAGGGGCGTGGGTTGGGTTCTGTGTGGTGAGGGATGGGGGCGGCACGGGTCAGTGCCTGGATGTGACGTCAAGTGCACTTCAGCATACCACACGCCTAGAGCCAATGTTGGGTATACGGCGTATTTGTATAATACTCCGTATGGGATTAAACGCGTATTTTATTGTATTGGACAAATCGGGCCGTATTATACGATTACAACTTAAACCAAATTTTTACGGGTTTTGCCGTTTTTTTGCCTTTTCAGACGAATTCCCGCCCAGAAACTACCTCCCAGCGAGCTTCCAATGTCATTACTACCTGAATTAATTACATTTTCTATCTTAAAAAATAACTAGAAACGTTTTGGATGATTTTGGGGCGAATCGGGTCCATTTTGGGTCAAAATTCGGCAAACGTATTTGCATAAAATACGGTATCGTATTATACGCGAATTGCGTGTTTTACACATATTTTTCCGTACTAAACGTCTCAGAAGTCCGTATGACTCATCCCTGCTTAGACCAGTATGAAAGGAAGGGTTGAAGCAGCAGTAGAATTGGGGTTGGAGGAGGAGGAGGAGGAGGAGGAGAATGTGAGCGTTTCCTGGTAGACAGAAACGGGGCTGTGCATGTGCTTGGAACAGTAATTATTTTAAATGAGGGTAAGAGAGGGGTGAGAGAGAGGAGTCGGTATCTTTTTAAGGGGGCCAATTTAGCTCTCGAGGAAGGGACAGGGCTTGCTTGCTCCATGAAACACATGGACTTAAAAATACACCTTATTTGGTACCGTACTGCGCTTACTTGTTTAAAATTAAATAGCTATTGATGCCCCTCGCAATAAGTAAGGCCAAGAATAAGTAAAAGTGTTTTTGGACCTCGCAAAACTTCGACTTTCCGGCAGGGACGATTCTGGGCTTTGCAGAGGACCCCCATCGTTTTCAGGAGCGACCATCATCATTTTGGCCGAGTGTACCCTGAAAAGCGGACATGGTTCCGCCTTGGGAGCTTCTGACATTGCCCTGAGCAAGCTTACGTGCACCCGCTGCTGACCAACAAGTATCTTTCCTGCCCAATCTGAACTTTGGACAGACCCATGCTCAGCCTCCTATGGGGGTTCAAGCTTCTCCAGGAGAAAAGCACGAAGGCAAAGCTGATGCTATCTCAGGTGCAAACCGGTGTGCTTGCATGCAGCAGGCAGCTATCCTCCAGCAGCAGCCAAGCAGCAGAAGTAGAAGCTCCCAGAAGAATGGAGGGAAGACGGTAACACCCTTAAAAATCGCGAAATTTGCAAATTTTCCTAACTTTTGAAGGACCTCGCAAAAGCTAAATGCTCGCAAATTAATCATTCTAATTATTTGGGCACCTCGCAAAAAGTAGACCTGGCAATGCTAAAAGCGCAGTACGGTACGGTATATTGTAAAAATGTATATGGTGTGGTACGTATATTTACAATATATGCATCTTGTATAGGGTTGGCCAAAACCGTACTTACAATAATACGGCGTATCTGGATACGCCGTATAACCGTATCCGTATATGGAAATTTCCGACCGTATCCGTATCCGTATGACTGTACACGGGTGTTGGCCGACCGTATATGTACGCCGTATTTACGGTCTGAACCGTATATACGCCGTTTATGGACCATATTTGCAGGTGGTGCAGGGTTTAGTTCCCAGCAACAGCAGTCTTTTTTGCTCTATTTGGTCGATTTTCTTTTCTCGCGCCTCTTCTTACTGAGCTCTTCCTTTGCTTCCCTTTTCTATTGATGCATGTGTTATGCATTAATAACTAGTTTTATTGGTGGTTGTGGTAGTTGAACTCCCTTTTGCACTGAAAAAGGCCTTTTGTTGGTCTTTTTGGCTTGAAGCAGGCCTAGCTCTCTAACCGTTCATTTTTTGGGTGTAAAAGATTGGGTCATGCATACTCAGCTCTTCAAGAGCTGCAAAATGACCCCCCTATGATTTAATTCTGAGTGAATCCATTTCCCCTCACATATGGTATATATACGGAAATACGGCGTATATACGGTCATATACGGCGTATATACAGTATATGGAAATCCCATGTACGGTTTGGGCCAACCCTAATCTTATCATAAATACATGCTCCATGGTAAAAGCAGCGCGCATACAAGAAATGAGCACAACCCTCTCAAACCTTGCTCAGGAGGCGTCGTGTTCTTCATGCATTGATCCTTTGTGCATTGAGGCGTCGTGTTCTTTGTGCATTGATCCTTTGTGCATTGATCCTTTGTGCATTGATCCTTTGTGCATTAATGCGTCGTGTTATTTGTGCATTGATCCTTTGTGCATTAATGCGTCGTGTTATTTGTGCATTGATCCTTTGTGCATTGAGGCGTCGTGTTCTTTGTGCATTGATCGTGTTCTATCTGTGCATTGAAACACAGAGTGACAGTGCTTCAGCGGCAGCTTTTAACCGGAGTGCATCTCCTTCCACAGTGACGGTCTCAATCCCGTACGTAGCATATCAATGAGCTGCTCGCATGTGCGCCTTGCAGATATTAAACCATCTTGTGTGACGACTGTCTGAGTCTGCTTTGCTGCAGTTTGCAGCAGAGCTAAACAAAGCGCGTCATCAGGCTTGGGTCACACATTTTGTACAGTCCATACCCGTGCTCCAACCACGTGATTCATACCCTACTTTTGTGTGTTGTGGGTGTAGTGCATGTGTGAGGCCACACGGCGCCCAGCAGAAAGTGATACACTCCCACACTGTGCAGATGCAGGAGATGCAGGAGGCTCACATGAGAGGGGAGGGAGGGGTGCATCCACTCGATCGAGCCTGCCAGGTGAGCTTTTTGTGCGATGCTTGAAATGACGTGGCAACAACTTGTGTGTGTGTGTGTGTGTGTGTCTATGTGTGTGCTTTTGTGTGTATGTGTTTGTGTTTTTTTGTATGCAGTTGGAACAGGCAGGAAGTACGTTAGTGGTTTGGGCATGTGTTGGTGAGACTGGCACAAATAGGGTGCTCTATACGTAGAGGAACTTGTGCACTTGTGATTTGCAAACGTACCTCCCACTGTGACACTGGTCAAGACAAATTCAGAAGTCGATCGCATGCTTAATTGAGCACGCACGCGCACACACACGCACACACACACGCACGTGCACACAAACACACACACACACGTGCACACAAACGCACGGACATGTCTTTCCATCAATGCTTACAGTTGGAAAGCCAAAGGCGGCAGGCACGCGACCTGAGACGGCTCCTGCTTCCGGCAGACGCACGCCAGGTGAGAGAAAGTCAAGGGATGAGTGAGCAGGATGATATGGATTGAGGATGAAAGCGGTGAGAACTACTTTGTTCCCTTACTTTAATCAAGGAGCACGTCAGGTAATGATGTGAAATAGTCAACCCACTTAAGTACTTACATGAGAGGCCACTTGGAAGAGTGCATCTTATCAGGCAACAACATTGTTCGTTACGCCAATCGAAAAGATGCATCTTATCAGGTTGCAACGTGGAAAACGGAACTGTGAGTCATTACCCAAACTGGAAAAGAGCATCTTACCATACTCACATACGCCGCAAACTAATGCTACATCACATTCTCACACACGCACACACACTCACACATACACACGCACTCATGCAGGTGATCTGTCACTGAGAGCCAGCATGACCCCCAATGAAGAAGCCCCACGCACCCCAGACAGTGCGAAGGGCACACAGCAGCAAGCGCAGCAGGTTGAGGCGCCCACTCCTCCCCCCATCAGCAGTGGCTTACCGTTTGGGGAGTGGGCCTTGGTGCGGCTCAAGAAGCCCATGCCATGGTGCGCACCTGCTCTTAAGTTTGTGCTCCATTCTTTTCATGTGCAGCAAAATGTGCTCGTGCTGCGTCTCTGCCATGGTGCGGCTGTATACTTGGTTTATGGCTGTGTATGTGGGTTTGTGTGTATTTGTTCTTGTGTTACGCTCGTACGTATATGAGTTTATGCACGTATATGAATGAGCGCATGCACACGCATATGTGCAAAAGTATTGCATAAAGTACGTGCATTTGCATGTGTGTGTATGCTGAATGCTGAAGCAACACTCACAGGTACACATTGTGTCTTAAAGCAGTCGCATGTGCAGCGCATGGTCCATCCCTATAGGTCCTCTTTGCAGTTTGAAACATGTGCCATAGCATGCACGTGTCTGTGTTTGTTCTCGCAATCACTTCCATCTATGTGCGTTTACACACGCATATGCACACTGGCACGCACTGCCATGCACGCTCACTCAAATACACACATTTGTACAAACTCTGACACATCGCACACCAGAAACAACACATGTATGCTGGCGAGCACGCAGCACACACGCTACTTGCATCTGTGCCTGCAGTGATGCTTGCAAGGGCACTGCGAGCCAAGAAACAGTGGACGGGGAGGCAGAGATATTCAGGGTGAGCGCGCTTGCTTGCACTCTTGAAATGAAGCATGCACGCTTACACACACACACACACACACACACACACACACACACACACACACACACACACACGCAAGCGCACACACAAACTCACACGCGCACACCTAAACACACACCTTTATGTTCGTTTGCGTAGATTGGCCAATTTCATACCTTACCCAACTGCTTCATCTCACACAAGCCTTGTTTTTTGCTCTGGTGTGTTTTGTGCAAACCCCTTCTTCGTCCATAAGCATTTTGATTAGGCAGATCTTATCATCTTTTCCTCCTGACTGCGACCAGCTGCTACAGCCACACACACATGCTGTGGTCATCCTGCTCTAAGTACCTCAAAGACAACCCGTGGTTCTGTGTCCTGTCCTGCCTGTGCACGTGCAGTGTGACCAGTTGCTGCAACCAAAGGCGCTTGCGGTGGTCATCGCGCATGAAGTAAAGAATGAGGAGGAGGGTGGGGGAGTGGGCCAGAAGACGTGGGTGTTCTGCCCTGACCCCCTGTGCCTGGACTCTGTGCCTGAGAGGAGCAGCCTGCCTCCATGGTGAGATTTGAAATGGCAGGGACACTGAGGTAGCAGCAACCGTCTTGTGGCGAAGGAAGCACAGACCCCCAAGGGCTACAGCATGTGCACGCATGCAATCGCAGCACACGTGCATTCGTGAATGTGGCAAACTGCGTGTTGCTTTTAAGAGAGAGGGGGGTACGTATAGAGACTAAGTGGCAGGAAATTGTGGATGCAGGCGAGAAAGATGTTTTGAGTTGATAAGGGTGCCAACAGAGTTACCTTTGCCCAAACACGGGAACTACACACACGCACTACTCGTGTTACACCCTGAGCGCTGCACCCACCGACTGATGAACAGCTCGCTAGTCTCCAATGGTTTTGATTGGTCTACGCCTCCCCTGTTCAACCCAACCACCCAGATCTTTGTTGCACTGTGCCATGCTGCATTTGGTCTTGGACGATGCCCCCCTGTGTAGTCTTTGCCCCCCTCCCTGTATTACGCTGCGTCACGCTGACTTGGTGTTGGACTTTACCCTTCCTGATTATCCCGCTCTTCCAACACCTGTGCTTGCTCAAAATATTTGTGCTCACAAACCTGTGTTACGCTGCATAATGCGTTTTGCCTTTCGCCCTTTCATACAAACTGAGTTGGTTTCAGTGGCTTCTCCTTCTTCCCCGTGCGTAAACTGCAGGCCACCAAAGCTGCCGCTCAAAGGTGACACCAAGATCTCTCGCAAGGAGTTCAACGACTTGAAGGAGCTTGGCCTTGTAAGTACCGCAGCATTAAGCGTCGGTATCTTGGTCCTTTAATCAAAATGTTGCTCCTTAGGATTCATGTGCGACGTCAAAGCAAGCCTGACAAGCCTTTCTTTGTTGTCCTGTTCAAACTTGCAGCAATAACAACATCTAAGCTGAGGCCAGACATGTTTCCTGCCTCTGTTTATTATTTTGTGCAGGATGTAGGAGGGAATAGCACCGCCCCCTCCGCCTCCCCTCCTCCCACTCCTGAGGCACCTACGACCCCGGAACCTTGAAAAAGCCAATGGGATCTGAGGCACATACCACCCCCGAAACCTAAAGAAAGGGAGCTGGTCCCATCATCGCTAGATTAACCTGTGTTGATCTAATCTCTGAAATATCAGCGAGCCTGCAGCTTCCTGCTTCAGTCCATGAGCAGCTCGGTTTGAAAAATCCTTGGTCAAGCCGCTCCAGGAATTATCCAAGGGGCACCTGAATTCCAACATTTTCTTTTCCTTACACCGAGTTGCTTCACCCTAACCACTGGTCTACTTTATGAGTTTTGTAAAACACCTACTGCGGCAGTCGCTCAAATTTTTGCGGCAATGAGAACAATTTTCAGAGCCTCCGACATAGGCTGGGCGTTTCCCCTACCGCACTGCTTTCTGCTGTGCCTTGTGTGCATTGTTTGTAGGGGCACACGAAAGGCATTGTGTGATGTACCCCTTCCTGTTTCCTCGTCCTGACTGGTGTAGAGCTACAACATGCATGATTGCTGTCTGAACTGGCCAATGCAAAGCTTATTTTAGTTTGAGGTCGTTGATTGTTCCTTTAATTGGCCCCCGCTTGTTCAAATTGAGTGATGTCACTTTATCACCTGTTCTTTTATAAACCTCCTTTTGCTAGTTGTGCTGGCTGTGCAGTACTGATACGTTGAATTGACTTTACCCAACTTTTCGCAATTGGCATGATCCAGTGAAGTGTGATCCACTTGATCCACTTGTGATTTATGACGTTTTGTACAGACACATTCTCGACTTTCCGGAATGCTCTTACTTTTTGGGGTTGGTGGTATTGGGGATCTTTTTGTAACAGCTGTTAAAAACCTGCTTTTTAAAGCTACTAGCCCTAACATAGAAAAGGAAAAGGTGATTAAGTAGGCTAGGTAGGTTACCTCTTCTAAAATAGGTATATGCAAATAACAGAGGAATTAGGGTGGCATCATCTTCTAGGGTGGTGGCGTGTGATTGCTGTAAAGGGTGGCACGGCGTGCCACCCTACTTCCTGAGGACACGTGCCACCCTCTACAGTAATCACACGCTGGAGCCTTTTAAGGAGCTGGGTTTTGGTTTATAAAGAGGTAAGAAACTTGCTTATAAAGAGGTAAGAAACTTGCTTGCAAGCTTCATGTTCATTCTGAATTCTGACAGTAACGTTTGCCATACATGTCCATACCAGACATGCTGCACTTTCCAGTACTTTTATTATATCTCATCATGAGGAGCCGGTTTCAGGTCAAGCATGCAACCCTTCTAATCCCCATTGATCTTTTTCTTGTTGTTTGGTGGAGGAGTTTTACTTTACCGGGTAAAGTTTACCCAATACCAAAGTGGCTCCTTTTCCTTAATTTATGTGGGGAGTGGTTTTTCACTGCCGCAGCAACTATCAGTGCATACAATGGTTACAATGGTTACAATGGGGGGTGACCTTCAGCCAGGTTGTTTGGCTGATCGGCTGCTGACTGGTCTCGGCCAGCCACAAATAAATCCATAAGCTCAGAAAGAAAAAGAAAAAGTCTAT
>Ga0307963_1000553_pt1 | contig 25504 bp, 29 predicted proteins | sample OrgLakmetagen594_FD_201829 | JGI IMG/M metagenome (GOLD analysis project Ga0307963, IMG submission 201829) | Saline water microbial communities from Organic Lake, Antarctica - #594 | ecosystem: Environmental > Aquatic > Non-marine Saline and Alkaline > Saline | place: Antarctica: Organic Lake... | reverse complement strand
GAGGCAACACAGGCTTTTAATTTCTTTTTCTGTCATCCCACCATCCAGAAGTATTCCCCAAAGGTACACCGAAATGTGTGTGATATGTCCTCATAATTCTGCTGGAATGGTGAGCTTCATGTGGTGTCAAAATGCATGTCAAGATCTCTCCAGCCCCCAATGATATGTTCACGAAGAGTGAGTTCAAACTGTCGTTGATTGGTAGTCTGAGGAGATCGTATGGCATCCAAAAACTGTTGAGATGTAGGTAAATCTTGGAGCGCATGCAGAACCTGGTAAGTCCATGTATCACTTCTGTTTGCAAGAAGAAAATCAGCCCGCACAATTTTCTCAAGAAGAGGGTTGTTTGAAGAGAGTAAACAGTTCCAGAATCTTATGGTGCATCTGAACCAGTAGAAAAAGATGGGCATCTGGCCTGTTTCGCGGAGCACGCAGTGAGTATCAGTACCTTTTTTGACACCCAAGAGTTTTTTCAGGAAGCCAAGATGAAAAACGTGTGCACGGGTAATTATATATCAGTAAAAAAGTGGCCCATACTTGACATCCGTACAGGCCAGCTGTCAAAGCGAAGAACTGGAAAAGCCACAACATGGCATGTTTTCTGTGTGTGATACCCTTGCTAGAACCGGTTCTGTAAACTCTAGCTATTGCGAGCCTCAAGTTGTCTGCCATCTTCTCAGCTGCTGTGTGCATACTTCCATCACGAGTGAGAGTGAATCCAAGGTATTTGAAATGAGTGACAAGTTCTAGAGGTGTGCCATCGAACGTGAAGGTGGGAATCGCAGAAGTATCCTTGCTGAAGAAGACCATGACTTTTGTTTTGTCAGGCAGTGTTGAGCTTGAGCCCCTTGAAACGTGTGTAGTTGTGGAATTTGTTTAGCTGGAACTGTAGACATTCAGCTGTGTTTGAAGTGAGAGCAATGTCATCAGCATATTCACAATGAGGGACCTGAACTGAATCCAAGGCAGTGGCAGCACCTCTCTGCACGGTCAAGAATCTGTCAATGTCATTGGTATAAAGGGGATACAGAAGGGGACTCAAGACAGCAGCCCTGTTTCAAGCCTTTGTTGGGCGCACGGTTTAAGGTCTCAGAATGTACGGTGTAAGGTCTCAGAATTATTTGGTCGTAATAACATGTAACACAATTTAACACAAGGTTGTACAAGTGTCTGAGCAAGGATCCCGTTAGCTCCTTGATGGAGCAGCAGTGTGGCAGCTAACCAAATGCGAGAAGCACTACTAGTAGAGATAGACGCATGAGTATGAGCATGCTGCAATGCCTTTTCCTACAAATTCTATTCCGGCTCGCCGGCGGTTCCACCGAATGTTGGAAGAAGGGAATTTACACATGGCGACCAACCATCCAGCAGGCTGCAGAGTATTCTGTAGTTCTCTGGTTTCTCTATCTGCCACTCCATTAATCATGATAACACCATGTTCCTAGCAACGGGATATGCCATTTACTCTGCTGCCCATAGCACAGAGGCAACAGCTACCTCTATATTTCGCCCTACCTGGAATGAAAGGATGACCACAAATTCCTACACATCGCTTCACCGCAGGCTTTCGCACCTATGCAAATTCTTGGGCTCCATACCATCAGGACAACTTCAATACGCAGAACTACCCTTCTAAAATAATATACTGACGCCACTTCCCAGACACACGTGAAAGGTGCAGATCACTCCGGAATTCTAAAGGCAGAAACTGCCTCAATGCTTGCAACAAAAACTGGTTAAAAGATCTTGCCAAAGATATTCCTGAGGCAAAGTGGAAATTCAATTGCATTCATAACGACCCCTACCCCTCTGCACTAGCAATGAAAAGATTTTGGTCTTATTACAGTAAATAAAACTGCCCAACGACCACCTTCGTCAAACCCCACAAGGCCTCCAAGATAAAACAAGTACCTTGGACCGTCCCCAGTGCTCTGACGAAGTGACCCAACAGCGCTCCAGCCCAAACCTGATCCGTAAAGTACAAGATTGGCGGGACTGGATTACAGTGATGGCAGCCTTAAGAAACACCGAAAAGGGCATTACACCATACACCAGATCAAATGTGAACCACCCTTGCCTAAACGTATCCCACTATGTGAACCCAAGAGAAGTGTGGGTATAACCAATACCATCTCACGTGCAGAGCTAGCAGCTAAGGAGCAGCTATCATTCACGGTTACTCCCATATAGCCACAGATAGTTCAACCTCAATGCACCACATAAGAAAGCAGCTGTCACACCCAAACCTCCCTTGCCATTACATCCAGGGATATGTCCTCCAATCCATTGCCAAAGCAACCCACCAGTCACCATCGCCCATTCATTTCCACAAAGTCAAATTCCACGCAGGTATTGTAGGCAATGAATATGCTGACGCTCTTGCTAGAAAATCAATCACAACCTACTCTGACGTTGCGGATACCTCCAACAAAACAGCTGGCCCTGAGGAAAATCCCTTCTACAACATCTACTGGCTTGCAAAAGAATATGAAGAACACTGAATCATACAAATTCACCCAAACACAGCCCAGTCACCTACCTCAAGGCTCTGGTACCTATCCAATTACCATGACGCTTTGCAAGCACACATGCAACCCCTCCACAAACTAGGAAATACCAATACCATAGCAAACTACCATGAATATTACTTGACCCTTATTAATAGTGGCACTGCCAATGGAGCCTCTAGCAGCGTGGTCATGAAAGCCATCAGCAAAACAGGCTCCTTAGGATCATGCTTTGTATCCGTGGATATAGGCAGCAAATTTCCACGCCCACCACCCACAACCGTATACACCTCCCCTCCCTCCGTTCCCTCCCTCCCCCCTCCAAACTGGCCCCCCAAATAACCCATCCCCTCATCTTCACACATTTAGCAGTAGCAGAAACAACAACACCAACAGCAGCAACAGCACCAGCAGCAGCAGCCCCGGGAGCACCACCAGCAACAACAACACAAAAGCTGGCCGCAAGCCCTAACACATGACATCGCAACCCGACTGGAATGGTTCCTCTAAATTGGCCAGTGAATTAGGACAACATATTCTACCCAGCACTGACCCTTACATCCCACATTTACTTTTGTAACTTTTGGATCGCACAAAGCAGCTACCCCACACCTCCCCTCAGCAGCAGCCCCACCAAGATCATCACAGCACAATGCAGCCAAAAACAAGCCCGCTCAGCCTGAGCTCCCCCACATTAACAGTGTGTGCAGCCACAAACATCCTCACACAGCTAAGCCAAACAGCTAGGATGGCTGACTGGCAAACATGCACGGAGTCAGCCGTCACTCTAGCCGCCCCCACCCAGCCTCAAGAAGACCCGCGTTTCTTAGCCCAGGCTCTAGCAAAGGCGCTCCCAGTGCGAGTACGCCAACCATGGGAAATTGCCTAGACAGAAGTTTTGTAACGTCTGCTCCAACATGACGTGGTGGGAAAGGGGGGCCATAGATGGCCCATGAAGCAGGGGACAGCGTGCCCGTATGGCTGGCAACATGCAACCGCATCTCCGCTCAGTGCCTGTAGTGATAGTACGGCTCTACGTGGCTGAGACTTTTCTTCTCAAACTATAGCATCTCCTGCCCTCGAGGGCTGGAAGTGATTCAGCCGGGCGACCAAAAAGTCTCATCCCCGTAGAACCGCACTTTTCACAACATGGCGGAGCTCTGGGCATCAGGCGAGCCATACAACACAACCTCCCAGAGGGGGTGCAGCTTCTGCCTCAGCATGTGTGGCTGCTAGAGCAGCCATGCCAAACAGTGAGGAAGGAAGTGTGGTGTACTGTCTGCTTAGCGGCCCTAACTGCGATGTTCAGACCTAGGTAATCTTAATGTTTTGTTGGTGTTAGCACGCTAGCCAGGTCAGGCTTGGAGCCTGTAGAACTTAAAGCAAGATGGGCAGTCGATCTCCTACCTCTGTGCAGCCTTAACAGGGTTTGCAGCCTGCCACGGGAGCGTCTCCATTTCTTCGATCTAAGCCAGACTCATCCTTTTTGTGTGCTAGGCCAAACAGCTCCGCCGTGTGCCTGCTGTGATAGTACGGTTCTACGTGGCTGGAGTTTTAGTTCACCCCATAAAATCGTGATTTAATCTCGAGCTCCTTGGCTGTTTCAATGTAGCTCCTGCCTTGGCTAGGCTCTTATGTGTCTGCCATGTGTCTCTAGGTCTAGGCGAACCAGCCTCGCCCTTGTCCTCTTTTCCTAGCAATGGAGCCTGCACCCAAATGCCTAGGCCACCTTCTAGCTCACATTTATCTATCCTGTCCTCCCCATGGCTTGGTATTTTGAAAGTGACTTGCTGCCGCAGCTGTGCTTCCTTAGCTTAACCCATAAGGGAGACTTGCTTGTAGTCTTGGGTGAAGTTGGAGTCGGTTTTGGTGCATTAGCATAGCCATCGTATTGGCTTAGTTGCTTTTATCCTATCTAGCTCTCAGCTTCCCTTGCCTTTTGTTGAGTGCCCCAAGGCTTTGTATCTGGTTTTACACTCAGCCGTTTTTCTTTTCTTTTACTAGCGCTAATCCCCTTCAAAACATTGACATTTAATCGTACAATTTTTCCTCCCTCTTGCCTTTTCTCCGTGTACTATACGATGTCATAACTTTCTTCTTCAGTCATCAACTTGCCCCCCCCTCTCTCCTTTTCTTCTGGCCCGCTAATCTTGATCTCTCTACTTCATTTCGTCTGTCTCGGCTTGTCTTCAGCCTCACAGTAAGGAGATTCTTATTTTCCCCTGACCTAGGTAGCAGACTAGAATTCCATGGATATAGGCAGCAGCAAACGACTGGCTATGCAAAACCTTCAGATTCCAGATACAGCTGAAACTAAGATAATTCTGAAGTGGATACTTCCACCCCACTTCTCAGACAAAACAGGTTTACCTCCCAGCCGGCCAGATGCTGTATTGGTTGCTCCTATCTCCGCAGAACAAAAAAGCAACAGACTAGCAACGGAGGGGGGTGGGTTCTTAGGAGTGGCAGCGGGCAACTGAAGGAGACCAGGAGCACCTCAACAGCACCGCAAGCCGTCTGCAGATCCACCTTCCCTTGACAGCACCGACCTAAAAATCTTATCATATCTTAACGTGACATCCACTTCATTGAATTAAGTACTGTGAGGACACTAGACCGCAGAACCAGCTGAGCGCCGTGCAGGATCAGCACAAAGGCCTCTGTACCATCCTTCAAGGAGCCTCTATTGCCCTCCACACCATCCTTTTAGGAGTAAGTGGCACCATCTACAACGATCACACGCTGGAGCCTTCTAAGGTGCTGGGTCTTGACTCTACAAGATCTAAGAAACTTTCCTCCAAGCTACATGTGATCTATTCCGTCAACTACGCTGCCAAACTTGTCCATACCAGACGCATACTTTCCAGTTCAATTATAACTCTCATCAGGAGCGAGTACTGGGTCAAGCCTGCAACCCTCCTGATTGTCATTGGTGACTGTCTTTGTGGTAGAGAATTTTACAGTACCCAGTGGCTCCTTTTCCTTAATGAATGTGGCGTCGGAGCAAGGGGGTGGTCCTGACGGCCCTGATCTGATTCCTTCATCTGGCTCGAAAATGAATGACAAGCTCCGTTACTTGCAGCAATCAAGATTACTCTAGTTGCAGTTCATGAACACCAGGACCATCAACGAAGAGGCTGCAGATTTTCATTTGTCAAACAAACAAAACCGACCGCAATTACGTGCAGTAGCACTGATATGATCACTAAGATTATGAAATATGCTAATATGCATGGACCTCACTTCTTGTCTGCATAATTTGTAGGGAGACGTGCACTCTGCTGCTGCTGCTGCTGCTGAATGTTTTGCTCGTAAGCCCTTTGCAGCTGACGTTCAGCAAAGCGCAGCAGGGATTGGATCACACAAATGAACAGGGTTGCTTTCAGCACTTGGCCAAATGACCACATGTGGTGCCCGTGGGCTGCTATATCGCACTGCGTGAAGATGCTAAGCATGATGAGCAGCGTTGAAGGGAGAAGCCAAACCTCAAAGTAGCCTGGAGCCTGAAAAGCCAATAAGAAGAGATTGAATTATGGCACACTGCTGCTGGCTTAGAACAATGACGTGAGGGATGCTTCAATAGAGTTGCCAAAATAAAATGTGAGTAAGCTGGGAAAGTTGCTCAATAGTGGTCATTGCAGAAAATGCAAGACACTGTTCATAATTCATGATGGTGAAGGGGACAGAGAGGCTTACACACACACAAGCTGCGTAAGGCTTCATGGCATCTTAAACATGATACATCTTGAACATAATAACGAGACAAGTGGAAATCACAACTCACTCACTCACCCATGACAGACTGAGGGCAGAGCACCAGAACAGGCAGAAGTACATGCCGTCCTTTGCTCCCAACTGCAACCCAACAAAAGCACTGGGGGCAAACGTGCCACGCTGGCTGTGCCAAAGGTTTTGCATGAGGAACGCGGGCAGCACAGTCAGGCGGTTCAAGGCAGCAAGCCAGGGCCAGACACCTGATTTGATGTACCACCTTTGCGAAGACAGAGATTGAAGGAGCAGTAAAGTTAAGGTTATTCTCCATCTTCAAAGTGACAACCAACCAGCGATGTCTCTCTTCTTGCAGAAAGCAGATATAATTGGTAATAGTACGCAAACATTTGCGGCCAAAAAATGCACGTCTGCAATGGATGCATTTTGCGTGAGATTACTTGTTATCCACATCATACGATCGTTGCCATCGAGTGCAAAGTAATATGCAATTGACAACATTAAAAATACTCACCTTGTTGCTAGAATCATGAACAGAACGTTGAAGTAAGCGTTGAGCTGGTAGGCCAGGAGGGCCCAGTCCTCAAACATGTAGGTGTTGTGAGGGAGAAGGGGCACGCTCCTGAGATGCAGGAGAGACATATAAACGTTCTTAGGCAGCAAAACAAATCAAGAGTGGACAGCACCTGCAATTGATGTGCACCATGTACACTAATTTTTTTACTTTCTCAGCATTACCTTCACTGCATTGCTTGCCTACTTATAACTGCAGCGCGACCATTAGCAACTTTGAAATTGAACTTATTTACCCCCCTTGTGCGCCGCACTGCCTCTTACACCCATGTGCGCGCCTCTTCCTTGTACAAAACACTGTAAACTGCTGAGATACTGGTAGGGCTCCTCACCTGAGGTGCATCATGCGCTGGAGGAAGCTTCCCCTGCAGGGGTAGCTTCTCATGACAGGATGCTGTGCAAGGCCTGAGAAAAGATAAGGGAGAAGCTTTTTTAGAACGAGGCACACACATAAACTATTGGATGCTCATATGCATGGCTCACTAGAACGGTGCTTTTGTAATTAACTTTTATGTGTTCTTATCACACAAGCAAATTAGTCCTAAAATTACCTGGAGGCGTTGTGAGGTGCTCGAGAGGCGTGGCGCAGTTTGAAGCATGCTCGCCTGCCCGCATATCAATGCTCCAGCTGTATGTGTATTATATAAGGGCGCTTGCTGATGTGTGCTTACGTGGGTGCATCAGTGTATTGTGTTGTTTGTGTGCAAGGTGAGCGTTCAATCCTGCCAAGCGTCGTAAGCACACAAATTTAGGCAATAATGCTTCAACCTTTGTGCTGATTAAAGTCTGCAACAGTGAATGACCAGCACAATAAGTCCTAAAAAAGGGAGGCTAGTGACTTTCAGCAAAATCAATGATGTATGAAGGTCAAGATCTGGTAAACCTTGATGGATGCCAATTATACTTTTGCAAGAAAAGAAGAAACTACGCAGGCAGTGAAAATCACTCCCCAAATTGATTAAGGAAAAGGAGCCACTTTGGTACCGGGTACCGTAAGCGACACACTGTTCTCTATAATCTTTTTAGTACAGGCTCAAATTTTTTGTTGAGCTCAAAATCAGAAACAGTTCCCTATTTACTACACTTGCAGGATCAGATCAGATCTCGTTTCCAGCTTTGCTACAAAGCAAACACTGTACTGACTAAAATGTTTCATGCTTTTCTCCTGAAGCATGCATCTGGCCTACCCCTCACCTGATCGATGCCATCTCCATGATAATTAAGAGCAGCCGTGGCAGGAAGAGCTCCCTGGCCACAAATTGCTGGAATCCTAGGCGCCAGTTGCGGGTGTCCCTGGAAATACCGGTTGCGCCAGTGCTGCTAGGAGGAGTGTGTGCTGTGCCCTCAGATGGAACCTTGCACAAAGATGAAGGCCCTGCTCCTTCTGCTCCTGCTGCTAGTTTCTTTCCTGCTGCATTACTCTCTGATCCTGCTACCTCCAGATCTGCTGCAGTTGCAGCTGCTTTGGTTTGCGCTGCTGCCTCTGCTGCAAGCTCCCATTCCTCAACCTCTGCTGCTCCTGTTGCTGCTGCAGTTGCTGCTTCTGTGTCGTTGTCTGATGCTGCGCCTCCATCCCGTTCAAGCTGCTGCAAGAGCTGGAGGACACCAAACAGGCTGTTGGCTTGGCTGAAGCTCACTAGGCTGCTCATCAGCTGTTGCTTGCCTGGTGCTGAGAAGAATCTGAAGGCAGCTGAGTTGGACAGGATGCTCGACTTGATCAGCAATGCAAGATCGTCCAGCAGGGGGGCAAAGTGGCTGTTCCAAGCAAGAGCTGTGATGCTGAGCTGCCGTTGCGCTGGATCCCTTCCCACCTCTTTCCCTCCCTCTGCTGCTGCTTTTGCTTCTGCCTGTGCCTGCACTTCCGGTCAGAGAGCGTGCAGTTCTGCTGCTGCTGCTGTGGGAAGGACTAGCAGAGAGCATGCAGCATGTAGGAGTGGTTGATTTTGCTCCTGCTGCTGCTGCCCTTGACTGCCATGTGCAGGTGCTGCTGCTGCCAAAACGAGCCTCAATGCTGTGCAGTGCACGTTGAGCTGTGGCACCATTACTCTGTGTGTACGTGTTTGTGCGTGTGTGTCTGTGTTTATAAAAGGAAGTATGCGTGATCAGCGTGGATGACAGCAAAAATAAAATGACTCAGTGGTAAGAGTAAAAGCACTTAAACAAGGGCAAACAGGATTACCTTTGCAAGTCCATCTAATCTGAATGTCAAATACAAATTGAATGACAAGAAGATGGCAACGATATAAAGGGCTTTGATGCAAGCGTGTCTTAACCTGTGAATCATCTTATACATACCTAACCTCCTGCTTCCCAGGCAGCACGTCAAAGTCCACATCCACCATCACTTCCTCAGAGGGATCCAGGATAAGTGCTCGGATTCTGAATGCAGCTGGGGCGTACATTGTGAGGTTGAGGGCGCTCAAAGGTGCAAAGCCGTCAAAGCTGGGAAGCGAAGGGTTGCTGCCGCTGCTGCTGCTGCTGTTGCCACTGCCTGTGCTGCAGAGGCTGGTATCACCTACCCCATTGCTGCTGCTGAAGCTGGACAGACACACGGGATGCATGCTGAGCACTGTGACTCTTTGATCTGACTCCGCTCCCACCCTGTCACCCACAGCTGGGTGCAAGCTGTCAAAGCGCACTCCGCTGAGCTGATCTCCACTAGGTAGGGCACTCATCAGCAGATCTTGCATGGCAGAATGAAAGGCAGAGGCATCACTGCTGCTGCTGCTGCTGCTGCTGTTGGCATCTTCTGGAGAAGAAGGTGGACTGATGCTGTATGCGAACATGAACAGTTGCACGCACCCACGGACAGCTGTGCTGCTGAGGGCCCATTCTTTGTCTGGACTGCTAGACTGGTGTGCTTGGAGATGGGCAGCAGCACAGCCAACCAGTGAGACGTACATTTGGTGAGAGTATGTGGCAAAGGAGCCTGGGTGCTTTTGCACCTGCAAGGCATTGTAAATCAAAGTCAGTGTTGAACTAGCATGGCTGCGCAATATGACCACGGAAGCAGCGCACCAAAGAAGTTATGAAGGCAGTGGCGTTGGGTGAGACCACATCGCTGGCGAAAAGGCAACCCTAGGTAGTCGTATACGTGCAGTCACAATTTGAAGCATCAGTCAAGCAGAACAAAAGCAACCATAAAACCTTTGACGCACCTTTTTCCCAAACACTGGCACCTGAGTACTAGAGTGTTGCAGTATTAAACCTTCCTAAACACTGAGTACCAAACCTACCTTGACACTGAGAAAAGTAGGCCTAGAGTGTGGCTGATACAGCTTGCTGGACTTGCTGCATGACCGCACAGAACTTGATCTTGGCTGAGGCTGCACGACGATCTTGCTTTGGCTTGGTACAGTTTTAGGCTTTTTGGGGAGCATTTCGTTGCTGTGAAAAGGCTTTTCTGCCGCGCTGCTTATCCCTTCTGCAGTCTGCTGCTGGTCCCCTGACTGGCGGCACCTGCACTCCTTCTTCCTGACCTGCTGCTGCTTTTGCTGAATCTGGAATGCAGCCCACAGGAGTTGCATGTGCTTGTGCACATAAAGGAGAGGGAGGGTGTAGAGCACAACAAAGATCAGCAGAGCTGTCCCTGGACCCATGGTAGTGCGCCCAAAGGCTGCTTGGTTTGCCAGGGCCATAGTGGTGATCACAAGCGGAGCTTCGACCAAACCCAGAACAGCCTGCATCTTGGTTGGTACCTGCAATGGCACATGGGCAACGACTTCTTTTTAGTGGCTACATCAAACAAGATCATTTTGTGACTACATCAAACAGATCTTTTTGAGGCTACATCAAACAGAGATAAAACATGCCATCCTCATTAGCGCATCAACTCAGGAACGTGCAGGAGCAAACAAGCAAGGAAGCAAGCCAGAGACGTGTGATTGACTGCTGCTCACCCATTTGAAAATAGAGGCCCACAGAAAGAAGCATGCAACAACTCCGGTGCCCTTGCTTCCAGCAAAAACTGCAGACGATGACGCCCCAATCGCAGGGTTGTTCTTGCCCCATGCACAGCACTGCAGAACCTGTGGAGATGAGGCCGACTCGGAACACCAGGGCTATCCAGCACCAGAGCTTGCGCTCTCCCCATGTCCTGTGTGGGAGCAGGAGACAACGTTATTGGGCACTGGGTAAAAGGAATCTAGGCAGTGCCACTCATGCATTGAGAAGGGCAATGGGATAACTGATAAGAACCAGTCACAACAGGTAAAATTAAGGTCCTTGCAAATGCCCAAACAAGGGGTAAAGTAACAAATAACAGAAAATTGATCTGGGAAAGAAGAGAAGTTGTGAGGATAGGGATAAGATATGGAGAAGCAATGAAATAAAGGTAAAGGACACGAGTGACATTGTTGTCATTGTACTGCACTGCAAGAACTGGAGCTCGGGTGCTACTGAGTTCAGCAGTTTTGTTCAAATTACAGGGAGAAAACAGACCAACTCAGCAGCAAGGGCAGACCTCCATATCACATTTTGGCATCCACAATTCGAACCACTGCAATCAAATAAGAGCATCGAGTGGAATTCCACTCAATTATTTTAACGACAGGAACTAATCATTCCAAGTACTGAAATCCAGTTTTGGAGAAGCTGTCACGCTCAATCGTTGGCTGAACCTAATTGTGTGACAAGCAGTTAATTGGTTAACAGTTGAAAGTTTCTGCATGTCTTGTTCAATAAGCTGGATTTGCCAGTCTTAATATTTTGTGGGGCGCCTTCGAACCAAGAAAGGCCTCCAAGGTGGAAAAACCACCAGTTGATGTGCTGAGCCTTTTACTTTGCAGTAATTAGATCTGACAAAGCTCGTCTTTCTCCATCGGCACCCTTTTGCTGATTTCTCTAAGAAAATTGGCCCAGAGTGCATTATCCTGACCAACTACTGCAACATTACTCTCCCTTATTGTTGCAATGGAATTCATTGGTTAAGAAAGCAGCGTTGAGAAAATAGTCCTGATTGGTCAGCAGGTGAAATGGTGTGGCTAACAGATCTGTTGAAATTGGAGGTTGCAGCCTGGCTGAGCTTGCCTGTTGCCGCAACCAGTAAGCCATACCTCAGTAGAATTTTCAGACACGCACTTTCCAGTACTATTATCAACTCTCATCAACTCTCATCAGAAGCTGGTTTCAGGTCAATCCAGCAACTCTCCTGCTCCCCATCGATCTCTTTCTCATTCTCTGTGATGGAGGAGTTATACGGTGTCCGGTACTAAAATGGCTCCTTTTCCATACTATTGTGGAGAGTGTTTTCACTGCCTGCATAGTTCTTCTTTTCTACTTTGCGGATTTACCTATTCGTTCAATATGGTTAGATTCGATATATCAAGCTTGCAAAGGCGGGAGTGAAATGCAGGATTACAAATAATCATGCCAGTTCTGGATTCAGCCCCCTCTTGAAGCTAACACACATACTGTATACACTACTGGCATGGATCACGAACAGATGTTGTTTTGTGCCTGCACCACACAGTGGATGCAGAGTGCTACACAACACCCGTTCGGGGTAATAAGAAAAAGAGGGCTGTTTAAATGATCACTGCCTTGGTTGAGAGGAAAAGGCCTGCACACCATCAAAAGTATTGTTTTGCTGTTATTTGGCGTTGCGTTGAATGCAACACATATACATTTTTGTTGCGGACCTGATGAAGTTCTAGCTGGTCATTGCATGAATAATGTGGCATCCAGACCAAGAACTCCACGGCTGCGGAGCGTATTTCTGTATTGCTACTGTAATTTACAGTCACAGTACAGTGTAAATGGCCAAATGACTCTGGTACAACAAAAATATGTACATGCCATTGTCTTGACAGGTGACATGCTTGACCTACCTTGGGAAGCAAAGCATGACAGCCAGAGACACGATGCTTCCCATCTGGTAGTACGCGAGGGCAAAGTCTCTGACAGATAACGCTACCTGAAATGGCAAATGTTAGATTGAAAGTGTGAAATATCAAATAATTTACATTACGCGGGCAGGCATCGTCTGAAAAAGCAGATGCAGGATACTATTTCTCAATGCTGCAGGAATAAAAAAACAATCTGAACATTGAGACTAGAAGCTGCAACAAGGTACACGAAAGTGCGAGGACGTAAGAAATGAAAGAATGGAAGTAGGGAGAAACAAGAAGCACAAGATGTTTTACTGCTGTTTTGCAAGAACCGCAGCTTATGTGCTGCACGCCAATTGAGCAATTTTAGAACACATTTCAAAAGTAAAATCTTAGCGTCCACAGAATTGGGAGACGAGCGTAGTCTTTCCCTTTTTTTATTTCCTATGTATGCACACGATAAATGGCGGAGCCACAGCAATTAACATCCTTACCCATGGGTTTAAGACAGTGAGCCCCTGCATGATGTGGCGGCTGCGCTGCCAGATGCTGCTGCTGCATGGGCACGTTAAAAGAACTGGTTGCTGCAAAAGGGCAGCAGGAAGAAACGGGGCAGCCTCGATCGCTCCAGCATCACAGCCTGACGCCATCCATGCGGCACGTAGGTGCATGCTCCTACTGTGCAGTGGAGAGGGCAGGCAGAAAACATCTAGTGAGCATGATGAGCACTGGATTAAAGAGCAAGTTACTTCCTGCGTGATCTTTTATGCAAGGTTGGCTGCCTCAGCCTCTCAGTATAGCATGCCAGAAACCAAACAATTATTTTTCAAGGAGAACAAGCCCGCCAGGATCCTTGCCTGAAAAACAGGAATTCGAGAAAGTAGAGGACTGCCAATCGCGTGCGCTCACGCTCTGCTATGAAAGCGTAGAATTTGCTGGAAGTGCTTGTGGATGATGATGCTGATATTGCTGTGGCACGGGCATCAAAAGATGAGCCGTGCGCATGCGGCTGCTGCTCATCATAAAGGGGCGCCGCCGCCTTGCCCCCTACTTGACATCCACGCACTGCATCCAGCATGACGAGCCTGTTGTTGTACAGAGGAGTAATAAGAGAGATCAGTCGGCAGCTTAATTTGCAGCAAGCTCCTCATCAAATGTGCGTACAAGGAGGCAAACTGATGACGCTCACTCTACTCACACGGATGCAAAGGTACAGGTCAGAATGTTCAGGTCTGTAGTTTATATGAAGGTATTCACGGTGTACAGTATTTAACTGCGATGTCGTCGGACGAACCTGCTGGTCGTGTGGACGTGGTCCACCAGGAACGAATATTGTGAGGCTAATAATTCAATTTATATAATAACTGGTCGAACGAGGTCCAAACATGGCGTGAAAAGAAAGCCCAATAATCGAGTCGTTGGACTGAATGGCTTTGTTATTTTTCGTTACCCGAGTTAAAACCCAATGCTTGGCAATTGTAGTTATATTGGGGAGGGACTTAAATCAGGAATGTGTGCGACGCTGGTCGTAATAAATCAGAAAATATATCATCAGATAAAATCAGATACAATCAGATGTACTCAGCATCCGTACTTGCAACACATCCGAAACGCTTGATGTGCTTTACAACCTATCAGAAGGGTACAAATACTCAGAATTCGGAGTTGTCAGTATTCTTCTATTAATCAGTCAACTGAATAGCTGAGAGGCCATCAGTACGCCTTACGGGTTCAAATCCGTCTGCCCCAGTATTTCCTGTTACAATGTGCAATCCAGGATGCACGTGCGTGCCAAATTGCACAGTTTGCACGCAGGTTTACTTCATGTTTTCAGACATATTCAATTTTTGGCCCTGTTTGAAGGATGACAAGGTCATGTATGAAGACTCGTTTTTGTTCCAGCAATTGCGCGAGAGACTGATCAGTCATGAGGCTGCGGAGGATCTGCTGCTTATATTTGCAATTGCTAGGTAACACCAAAAATATGTAAAGGGGCTTATATATAGCTTGTTCTTTTCGGTACTCCAAGCATGGATGTGAGATAAAAGCTTGCTCGTTGCGAATTTTGCTTACAATAGCTGCATCCAGGGAATTTAGGTACACCTTGTCAGATCAATTCACCTCAGTGCAAAGTACAAGACTCAAAATTACTACTGTGCTCAGAACTCACTCCCCTCCTAGTGATTAAGCCAGGATCAAATCGCTCTCAAGCAAAGGCGGGGACCTGCAATTCTTATGACTGCTAGTTTTCTTCCTCTCTCTGTGTGCTCTTGTGCTAACTGTGCTCATGTGCTGTGCTCATGTGGAATAGGACTGGCACATCCAGCTTATTGAACAAACACACAGAAACTTTCAACTGTCAACCTGTCACACGATTTGTTGCTGCCACTGATTGGGCGTGACGATCTTACATGATAACTTGATCAGGTCCCAAAGTCAGGTCTCGAAGTCAACCTTGCGCAGGGGCCAGCAGCAATAAGCAGGTCAGCTAGCCAAAATAGTCAAAAACCTTTTCAAATTAGTCTGACATGTCCAAGAAACATGATGGATTGAAATAAGAACAGAAATTTCAAGTAGCGCTAGTCAGGGTCTCACACTGACAAAGCTCTCTCAGATCTATGACTGGATTTTTACACGGCAAAAACACTGGATGCAAAGCTTAGTGACACTTTGTCAATGCCTCTTCATTTATCTTAAAAAGACACGCCAAACGTCACGATGATGATTACAGCAAAGACGGGGGATCCTTCCCTTCCTTATAACTTACACATAATGCAATTTTACAGACGCGCAGACAGGATTGCCTGTTGCTAGACTGGAAGTAAGAGGATACCATAGGGTAAGTCGCAACGCGGCTTGTTCAATGGGTGGGTGAGAGGATGATCCCTAAACTGCGCATTTCTGTATGCTTTGTATTTGGCAGGTAGGTTTCTGATCCTTCTGTTGAGATAAGCATGCACCAAGAAAAGAAAGGAACTCTTGTTTGTTTGCTTGCTTGCAATTCATAAGAAACAAGTACGCAGATTATAACATTAGGAAATGCTTGTTTTATTTGCTGCATCACCAATGGATGCAGAGCCACAAAACATCGCACGCGGAATATTTTTGGAGCATGAGTATTTTATTATTATAGATGATTGGGTATTGGGTAGTTGGGAGGCAAAGGCCTACTCACCACCAGGAGTATTACTTTGATTTGCAGTTCTTTGGTTTTTTAGAAGATGTGTGAAAAAACTTGTTTTCAGCCTTGCAGTAGGTGCAACTCAGCCCAAGTTGGGACGTGCAATAAAGATATGTTAGTCTGCGTTGTGCACTGGCCGTCGTGGGTGCGTGGTGCAACTCAGCAGCAGGCTTCAACAGAATAAAAATTATAATAAGAAAATCAAGATCCAGTAGCAAAAAACAGTACAGCCTGTAGTGCGTGGAAATTCTCATTTACATATGTTGTTGCGTTTTCTGAAAGAACCTGCCCCTCAAATTTGGTTGTGCTGCCGATGCTGACCCGAAAGAGGCAATTTTGTGCAGAAGCGCACAAACTCTCAGAGGGGGCTAACTGAGGCCCAAAATGGGCAAGTTTTTATATGCTCTTTGGCTTATACGCCCCCAAATTGGCAAGCTCCAAATTTTACATAATATGAATCTATGAATCTGTCTATAGAAGTAAAATTTGGAGCTTGCCAATTTGGGGGCGTGTGCTTAATTTGCTGTGGCGTGCAGGCCATTTTTTACCACAAACTCTCATACCAAATCACCCACTGCACCAATCTGGAATATTTTTAATGGTAAAGAATCCTTACCGATACACTTTTGATCCGACGAAATTGTAACGAAATTTGCCATAAGCAAAGGGACCTTGATGATGCTTGGCAGAAGTGGCGAAATTGGATTTTTGCAAGGGTCCATTTCGGACTGGCACCGTTTTAGACATCGAGGCGTAATTCAACAATTAAATTTGATTGAGGGATATTTGAATTCAACCCCCCGCACAATCAGGGGGTGGTGGTACCCAAGCACCAATTATTACTTAAATTTAAATTCTTAGACCTTATACCAAATTTTAGACCACCATGCCTGACGAGCAAAGAAGGGCCTACTTGCTGGTCCACTTCCGTACTACGCTGTTGATTTGGGCAGCTTGCACCACCATATTCCATGGGCTGACTTTATCACAAGTGAGAAAGGGAAGGGGGTCTGTACAACAGGGCGCCTTCTGGAACATTGATCCTCCCTACACACTTCTGCTGCTGGCACGCAGACACAACACAGCTGGTACTACAATGCTTGCTGCCTGACTGGGTATGTGTGCTGGATGCCTATTGCCTTGTTTCTTTGCTTTGGTATTTGAGAGTTTACGAGCGAAACATGTGATGCATTAATGAAACATGTCACCTTTACTTTCTTGCATGTGCGCATGTGCGTGACGTTTTTTACATTGAGATTCTAACAAGGACTTTTAAAGCCAAGCTTGAATAGCTGCTCGCTGCTAGCATTTAAGTTATCGGCTTTTTTAACGTTCTCAGTGTTGCCAGCATGATTTAACCAACCCCTTTCAACTATGTGCATAGATTTCTTATTGTAATATGCCTGTGGTTCGCCATCAAGAAGAACATGCGCGAGGCAGTAAGTACTTTGGCTGCAACAATTTTGGCTTACATTTCCGGGCATCACAGCGTACTAAATGATTACCAACGCTCGCAGGTTCGCTGGTGCGTGCCACAAAGTGGCTGCTTCCTTAATGTTTTTAGTAAAGTATCCTACAGGCATTTCCTCAGTCAGCACGTAAATTGCAGCGCTAGTGACAGCAGTCCCTTTCCCGTTCATGTCCTATTCCGGCATTATTGGCCAAACCATCTGTTCTGGCATTAACCATACATCATTTCCCCTAACAGGCTCTTTTTCTCTCACGGCTTGATGCAAATAGTGTGGTCGCTTCTATTTTGGAGGAGAGTAGGCGACATCTGTCACCCTGTTTTTTACTATGCTGACCCGTTCCTTGGCGTTTACGGGGTGCGTACAACAAGGTCGAACAGGCTTGTTTCTAGCTTACCTCATGCTTATTTTCGGGAGTCTGGCTTGCCTTACCCCTCCCAAGCCATGGGCAGAAATCATACTTACCGACCCATGTCAATTGAATTTGTTGAACATACATCAGTCGGCAGCCTCTACGCAACCGTGCAAACATATCCAACACGTCCATTTCAGGCTCTTAAACTGGCACAAGACTACAGCTCCATATCGTGACTTGCAAAGCACTCATCATCTTCCCTCCTTATTGCTCACCACAGCTTGTTCCGCAGCTGGTCGGAAGTGACCTCCCAGCCTTGCCCAAGACGCTCTTTCGTGTCATGCAGTTCTTTGGATCCATCTCTGTATACTTACTTTCAGTCGGCCACTCTCTCATGCTGTCTGTTGTACGGGTAGGTGCTCCGTTGCCTAGCATGCCCTACTTTCCAAGCAGCTTAACTGAGACTTGTTTGGCAATTTCTTTGCGGGCCCAGGGTCCAAACTGTCCAAATTGCGTGCACAAATCCTACTGCCGGATGGCATAACTCACTCCTCCACGCAATAGGGCACATCCTTCCCTGCAATCACAGGCCTCTTTCGTACATGCCCTCGCCAACTTGTGCTACCTTTTTGTAGAGGCCAACATACAGGCAGCCTTTGCTCTGCATTTGCAAACCAAGAAGCGAGAAAAGGAGGTAAGAGGACAAGCAAACTTTACCAAAGATGATTGTCTGAAGCCCAATATGAGAACATTCGATGTGAGTAAACACTTTGGCAAGTTGCTGACTGGCTGTGATTTTGCAATGCCAAAGGATTCAATGTGGATGCCAAAGGATTTAATGTAAGCAAACGCTTTGGCAAAAGTTGCATACCTAACTGGCTGTGATTTTGAAATGCCAAAGGATTCAATGTGAGTAAACGCTTTGGCAAAAGTTGCTTTGGCTGTGATTTTGGAATGCCAAAGGATTCAATGTAAATGCCAAAGGATTCAATGTGAGTAGACACTTTGGCAAAATTTGCATACCTTACTGGCTGTGATTTTGGAATGCCAAAGGAAGCACAAGGATCTATATCTCCGCTGAGTTGCAGTGGCTGAAGTGCCTTCTTGTCATCGCCTGTCATTTCTAGCTCCCCCAGCAGTTTGCCTCCAAAGCAACTGAAATTACCAAGATTACCGCTTGCTTGCCAATCCAAGCCTCTGGCAAACGCGCACCAGGCAGCTAGTTAAATTGTGATTTGTTGATCCGTAATGATTAGTCTGGCATGCTGTCATAATGTTGGGCGGGCAAACCTTGCAACAACGGAAGCCAAACACTGCACTCCAAAATAGGTGTGTAGGCATGTACAGTCAACGCAGCAGATGTGACTTGCCTGTTAGCCCGTTGTTGCATTCGACCAGCGAGCTGCGATTTGGAACGCTAGGTACTAGCATCCAGCTCATAAACCCCAGTCACTGTTCAAAATGCCCTCATGTATTCAGAATGCTCTGAAAAAGACCTTGCTCGGCCATGAATGTTTGCAGGGCCTCACTCAACACGCTCAAAGTTCACGCTGTCGCCCCAATATTGGAACCCAAGCAGGAGTCGCAGCCGCCCATGCCTCACAGTCTGCACCACACTCTTCCATCTACAAGCTGCGTCACCAAGTGGCCAGGGTGAGCCCTATTGCATGTTGTCTCTCTCTCTCTCTCTCTCTCTCTCTCTCTCTCTCTCTCTCTCTCTCTCTCTCTCTCTCTCACACACACACACACACACACACAAAACATATACACATGCACATGCACACATACTTGCACTACACACATGCATAAACACGCAGACACGCATACAGGCTTAATATGTCCTGAGTTAGCCTTGTAGTTACTGAGGTGCCCACAACCAAATAGCAGACAAAAAGCAGGTTGTCACACGAAGTCTGCATGTCGCACTCTGCTTGTCACGCTCTGCATGTCACACTCTGCATGTCACACTCTGCTTGTCACACTCTGCATGTCACACTCTGCTTGTCACACTCTGCTTGTCACACTCTGCTTGTCACACTCTGCATGTCACACTCTGCTTGTCACACTCTGCTTGTCACACTCTGCTTGTCACACTCTGCATGTCACACTCTGCTTGGCAGACAGGTTATTGAGTTCGTTCGGTGTGCGGCGGACTCTTTCCCCATTCTAAATGGCGTCGACATTCATTGCAAGGAGTCACAGCAGCTTCTCTTTGTCAATCACTGTCCACAGGTTGCGATTACAATACACGGAGGAGCAACACCTGACCAGCTGTCAACATCAGTGCTGGATGCTCTTTGCGTTCGGCTGAGGGCCAGGTATTGACTAAATATGTATGCAGTTTTTGTATGCAGTATGCAGTTTTTGTTTGCAGTTTTTGCTTGCAGCACATTACCAAACTGTGTCTGCACATACTCAAAAGGGGGGGAAATCCCAGTCAGTCGTCCCTGTGTGATCAATTTTGTGTCACAATCTTTGAGGGAATAGTTTAAGCAACATTTAACAAGAGCGAAAGTCAGACGCCTGAAAGGGAGACACTGCGGTGGAGGCTAACAATATTACACCAATCCAGCTACTCAAAGCTGGCAAATGTCTATCTCCGATAACAATTCTCAATGCATTACTGTGCTCTTCAACAGCAGTAAAGGAGGTGGACAAACATGCACTGTGCCTGAGACATCAGGCCTCTGTCATTGTAAGACTTAAGCACAGGATGCAAACCCTTAGCCTTGATCATTTAAGTGTAGGCTTCTGTTACCTGAACATCATACTTCCATTAAAGCATCCGTCCATTATACAGGTAACATCATTTGTGTGGAGGGGACAAAAAGGTTGGCAGTTTTGGGACCTTTTCAAACGATGGAACTGGCTGGGATTGCTACCTGACTAAACGTAAATTTTTGTTTGATGTTGGAGATATGTTTACTGGTCGAATGAGTATGGGACAGGGCTGTGACCCCGGGCCTCCAAAAAAGTGGCTTGCAAGCCCCAGCAAATCGAGCACAGAGCACCAAATTAGGCAAGCTCTGATTCTTACACCTTCAACTTATAGGTAGGGTTTTATTGCAGAAAGACCAAAATGGAACCCAAAACACAGCAACTGCATGTGCCCAACACTAAGGTCTCAGTTAACCCCCTGTGTGTAAGTCGTGTAATACACCACAAGGTGCGCAAAACATATCAGAGCCAATGTTTTGCAAGGTAGTGAACTTACAAGGACAAGATAAGTCCTTGTATACCAACACCAGGCATACATGCACAAGCTCTGGTTCCTTTTTTCAGCTATACCCCTCCCCTGTATGTACGCAGCCACAAGGAGTCACATCTTTCTAGGCTGGCTGTACGCACCGGCTGTGTCGTTGTCGGCTTCAATTTAATGGTGCCTGTCACAGAGCAGTGCAACCACAATGCCACTTGCTGCCTTTTGGCAATCGCGGCGCGGAGATGGGCTGAGGAGTATGGCCTACTAAGGGCGGTAGACACAGAGAGCAGAGACTTATCCGTGCAGGTAAGATCATCGCATGGCAAAAGTGATGGACTAACTTGATGCACCGTACACTTGATGCACCGTACAAAAGTATATCACCGCTCCTGATTAACGTTTTTTGGGGGGGGAGCGGTGATCAAACTGCTGTACATGGCCGTTTGATACACATTTGTGTTTTGAGGGGACGGTTGTTTCCCAGCAAAGCCAGGCCTGCAACAAGCAAGTTCGTTGATTGGGGGCACAAATTCAACTACATACCTCTTGTGAGCTGTGAAAAGAGGCCCAAGAGGATAGGGAGGCGGTTGCTGTAATGTAATATATTTTTAGGGTTTGACTGTTTTTTATAGATTTATTTTATTTTTAAGGGGGGTAGTAAGTACAACTTTGCGGTATGTAGGTTTTGATTACAATTCTGCCGTCCGTTTAGCTTTAGAACTTCCGAAGTATTTGGAGAATATGTCAAAAGGGATGTGTTGTGCAGCACCGAGTTTCAGTGCAGCGGCTTCTGCCCTTTTCCTATAAAAGTGGATGAATAAAAACGTAGCTCATATTCACAGCAGATTAAAGGGGTGAAACAAATATTTTCTAAAAACCCAGTAGGAAAATCTGTTAATATACTCAATTTCCTAAGCTTTTCCCGTCAGTGTCGTCTTAACCAACTAATTTGTAAACACCTAACAATTTGAGTTCTTCTCGAAAAAAGAGAATTCAACTATTTAAGAACGATATCAGCTAAGACACCAACAAGTGCTACCTTTAGCCAGCAAGGTGGGACTCCGGCTGTAGTTTCAGGCTATCAAGTCCAAATCTCCCCTGAATGCCAGATCTTTCCAGCGTCTAAGACAAACTAACTTTTCTTCTGCACTCTCCCCTTCCCCTTCTTTTGCCAGGTTTCCGGAGCAGGACTTCGCACCTGTGTCTGGCGCCTGAGTGGCGGAGACCAGGCCCAGGCGTTTTCTTCTCCTTGGCTGTGTTCCATATCACTGCACACTGCGGCCTTGCTCCTACCCTCACAGCCATGCTCATCCATGAAGAGTACTCAGCAGCAGGGCTCGCTGCCACCTCACAAGGTGCTTGTTTCGATAGCTACCTGGTCTGTGCTCAGTCCTGGCGGGGAAGCGCGTGGACGTAAAAGACGAACAACAGCTGAAGGGTTCCAGAGTAATCGCTGTTGCTTAAATTTTAAGCTTGGACTGATCTACAGAGAGCAGCATTAGACATGCAACATTGCAAATCCAGCAACTTGGCTCATAAATTAGCACATACTAGGTAGGACACTAGTTCTCACAGATTGCTGTACCCCAACACCAACAATCATATCAAAGCGGTTCCTGCTCTTACCAATCGTGGCCTTTTCTTGCGTCAGGTCGTATTCTACACTCAGCTCTTTGCGGACTAAACCCCCCCATACTATGCACGCACAGGTAGCTTTCACCGCCACCATTTGCGGCCCTCCTCCGTCAGGTTGTGTGCGCAGCTGGGCTCAGTCCTCCGACAGCCCAGAGGAAGACAGTCCAAACACTTTCCGTCTGTTGGCAGTGTTCAATGGCCAATTTGTGCCCCTGGAGATTTTGCAGTGCGACCATTATGGCGATGACAAATGTGAGGTTAAGGTGAGGATTTGGAGAAGGATGCAGTCCGTAGGAAGTCTGATTTGCCCCCTCTTTCTTCTGTACTGTGCCTCCCTCTCCTTTTCTTCTGTACAGTGCCTCTGTGCCTCTGTGCCTCCCTCATTCTTCTGTGCTGTGCCTCAGATTCTTTGCCGGACCTCACTCATGCCACAATTGCAAGAACGACTGCTAAAAACTGCAAAGCTTCCTTCAAACTGGTTTGATGAGCCCACAAATTCGTTTGTTTTTTTCAGGCCTCCCTTCTCCTGCCTGATGACGGGACCGTCCTGGAGAAGTATGCCGGGCTGTCTGTGGCACTGGAGTTGTGGAACAATGGCATGCTTGTATGCAGCACTCTGGTCCTCCTGCTGTCAGGCTCGCTGTCACCTGTGCTGAAGGAGCTAGAAGCAGCAGCCTGCATGCAGCAGCAAGGTCGGCTGCTCACCCCCGCTTCCCTCTGGCATGACTTTCTGGCCGACTTGGCAGAATGGCTACAGTTCTCCAGTCTTGCCGCAACAACACCTCAAGAGTTTCCTGCCACAGAAAGTGAGCCCATGGCATCCATTGGGCAAGACCTGCTACGTTTCTGTGTACATCACGGTCTAGACGAGCTTGCAGGTAGAGATCTACAGCATGCATCATGATCACTTGACCTACAGCATGCATCATGCACTTGATCTGCACGGACCTTCTTTGGAGTATTTGTACAAATAGCCGAGAGGCTCCCCCTCAAATGTAATGCATGCGCTCTGTCAACGATGCACGTTTGTCCAAATCAGACATGCACCATTATGATCAGAGCTTTGTCATCAGGAGCATATCGCAGTCCTGGCACCTTTATTCCCCCCCTGATCCCCATATAACTAGGCATTTTTCATAAATTTTATGTTCTTTGTGGCGAATAAGTAGTCAAGTTGTCACTCCCTAATTTATACATCAGAAACTAGCTGTTGTCTAGATTTTTCCTGTGAACCGTCCCTACCCTCTTTAGTGGCTCACAAAACACACACTCATACACAGACAGTCCCCACTCTTTTTAGTGGCTCACAAAACACACACCCATACATAGACTTCAACACACTTGCAGCTATAAAGGTTGCTTGTTTAATCAATCATCTGTGTATAGCATTACCTTTGTGCTTTGTTAATGCTTGTATACTTAAAAATCCTGAGGCATATGTCATCTCATTCAGCTGTCGTGTCGATTTATTTCCGCCATTTCTGCTCATCCACAGTGTATCTTTTGAAGTCGTTTTGTGTACTTCCACAATTAAAAACCCACTTCCTATTATCTTCTGTCTTTTGTCAACGGTCTCTTGTCTTGATTGTACCTTCTGGCGCAGGCCTCCTGATGACAGGGCTTACAGAAGAACCCTTCAACCTCCCATTCAGCACGCTCCTCTATGGCAATGCTCACCCAGAGCTCGAGGAAGAGGGCCAATTGGCACATACACACAGCTTCTCAACGTCACTGTGTTGTGTGCGTGATCGCACAAAAGCAGCGGCAGAAGCAGCAGCAGCAGCATCTGCATCTGCAACAGCAGCAACAGCGACGTTAATGCTCCTGGAGCAGGATCAAATGCTCAGCAAGGAGAACCAGGAGTCTCTGGCAAGGAACAGCAATGATGAAGACAGAATTTGCAGCGACACAATCACTGCCAGCACCACATTTAGTGGCTCAAACAGCATTGATGAAAACAGTAGCTGTCCTGTGCCAATTGACGAGAAGAGGCTGGAGTCTACGACCTGGCCAAATGGCCTTGCCTGTGTACTCGGTGCGCCTGCCAGGTTCAGCTTGGCTGCTGTGTGTGCTTCTTGCCTGCTTGTAATTTGCATGGCAAGCGCTGCTGTTGTGCTTTGCTCTGAGTAGAATAAGGAGGACCTGTTGGATTGGTTGCTTTTGCTAGGCCTTTGACCTGATAGGTGATATGGAGGCCTGAGTTATAAGCATGGCATGCTTATCGTATTGAGCATGATCGTGATTGCCTTTGCGCAGACGTACTGGCTTAGCATTTCAGGTAGTTTAAACTCACAATTAGTGTGTAAATGAGAAGGTCTCAAAGAATGCAATGCTGTGTTCAGACCGTTTGATATGTGTTTCACACAATTGTTGGGATGAGAAGGCCTTGGCCTTGATTAGTTGAGTTGACACGTGCACCGATAACAGCAAATAGAAAAAACTTGATTATACTACCTAAGTATATACTTATACTCTTTGACTTTAGTGTATTCTGCTGCACTGCGCTTGAGCAAATTTCAATTTCAAGTGAGTTGCTGCGAGAGGGGAGCGCACGTCATTACACCCTATTTATGAACTAAATATACATTAGCTTCGCCATGTTGATTTAGCAACATGGTTGATATGTGTGACTTGTGCATTCTTAGTTGGTTGTTTGCCCAGTTTAGATGGTCCTTTTGTACCAATTTCACTCTTTCAGACATCCCACATCTCTGTGCTTTGCTTCAGCATTTGCCTAGGGAGGAAGATAAGTTGTTTAATACCTTTGTGAATGGGCTTGGCAGGCACGGACGTCTTGCACAGCCTCTTATAGCTCAATACCTGAAGTCCACGGTTAAGCATTGTACCATGGTAGGTTGTAATGGCTGTTAGGTGCGAAGCAGTCTACCACTAATTGGGTTGTACTCCGAGAATGTGGACATGAACCGCTGCAATTCTACTGGTTTCGGTCGGCTGTCAAGCTTTTCAATAGTATGCTTAATACCAATAGTGACATTTTGCGGAGGGTAGTCCAGGCTGATTTCAA
>Ga0307963_1000552_pt1:12500-25516 | contig 25516 bp, 34 predicted proteins | sample OrgLakmetagen594_FD_201829 | JGI IMG/M metagenome (GOLD analysis project Ga0307963, IMG submission 201829) | Saline water microbial communities from Organic Lake, Antarctica - #594 | ecosystem: Environmental > Aquatic > Non-marine Saline and Alkaline > Saline | place: Antarctica... | reverse complement strand
GTGTGTTATGTGTGTTATGTTAGCTGCGGGGGGTTGATTACTGCTGCGTCATGTGTGCTCTACAATTCAAACTGGTTTGGATATCATGAGGTGGACTGGATATGTGTGTTACGTGTGTTATGTGTGTTATGTTATGTGTGTTATGTGTGTTATGTTAGCTGCGGGGGGTTGATTACTGCTGCGTCATGTGTGCTCTACAATTCAAACTGGTTTGGATATCATGAGGTGGACTGGATATGTGTGTTACGTGTGTTATGTGTGTAATGTTAGCTGTGGGTCTGCATAAGAGCGCACCATGTGGGTGCTGATACAAAAAACGATTCATTCTTATTTGCAATGGGTCTGTCTGTGGGGTCTGTCTGTGATCAGTATGTCAAACTAATTCTGCACTGACATGTCTGCCCGTGATAAAAGGTGTATGTGTAAAAGGTACCACTGACATGTCTGCCTGTGGTAAAAGGTACCACTGACATGTCTGCCCGTGATAAAAGGTGTATGTGTAAAAGGTACCACTGACATGTCTGCCTGCTGTAAAAGGTACCACTGACATGTTTGCCTGTGGTAAAAGGTGTATGTGATCACAGACATGTCTGTCTGTGATCAGCATGTCAACTAATTCTGCACTGACATGTCTGCCCGTGATAAGAGGTCATCTTGAGTGAAAGACACAGTACAGCGACACACATTTCATGTTGTGCTGTGCTCAAAGCAGATGGATGTGTGATACGAGGTACGGATGCGAGGAGACTTATATATCACGAGGAGACTGTATCCACATAACACACATAACACACAGCGTTACATGACACATGACACATAAGGAGATTAGCGTGATAATAGCAAGCAACACAAAAAAACATTGTAAGACACAGAGGGCTGTGATCGTAGCTAAGCGAAGAGAGAGATATGTATGGTGTGGCTTCTTTTGTGGCTGAGTGCCTATGAGCCCTTTCCCCTTGATTTTCTCAGAGGGGGGCGACTGAGCAAAAGTCCGAAAATGTTCATTTCTTTATACACACCAATATATTATCATATAACTAGAGGGTCTATGAAATTTGGGCTGAAAAGGATGACCCAGCTGGCCTGGGCGAGTGTGTGGCCTATATATTTAGCATACGACACCCACGTATTTAGCCACCGTGACCCAACCAGAGCTTCTTTTACCCCCAAAATGCCACCAAAATTCTTCCTATGTGTCCTAAAATCATAATGGATTTGAAGGGGGTCAGTTTTTGACCGTTTTGAAAACCCTTTTTGCTGTTTTGTCCAAGTCATTTGACCGAAACACAGATCTCACCACTCACAGGGCCTTTTCGCTCCATTTTTTTGCAATGACAGTTGTTTTCACAAGAACACTACCTAAAGTTATTCGATTTGGTGCAGCGGTTGGTCAGATCCAGCACACGTGTGCCTGAAAATTAGGGTTCACGCTGCGGTCAATTAGGCATAAGGGCCCACGTTTGCTACAATGAAACTCAACTGCCCTGCTGCTGTTGCATGGGCTACCATTTGGAGCCAAGTTTGACTGTAGCAAACGTGGGCCCGCATACTCTGGGAACATTTGAAAGACACCCCCATTTGGGGGGTCAGTCGTTTCCCTCTGTGCTTTTCTTGCGCCTTATCGATTTGGTTATAGGCACCTTCCAAGCTTCCGCTCAGATGCCCCCCAGAGGCATATATAGCGATGTAACCTTACCTCACCTTACCTTACCTTACCTTAACAAGCTTCAGAATTTGCATGCAGGCTTTTTTTAAGCTTCCGCTCAGATGCCCCCCAGAGGCATATATAGCGATGTAACCTTAGCTAAGCGAAGAGAGGGATGTAAGGAATTTTGTATCTCACACCAGGGCACGGACGTGATTGATTGCACTGTGTATATATATATATTTGTATACATCATATTGTATATATGATTGCACTGTGTATACATTGATTGCACTGTGTACACATCCTAATACATATGCGTTCCTAATACATACACATACACACATGCACAATAACTTGTTGCAGGGCAGAGCTTAATGGAGGGATGTGCGAAAGTTGAGGGGAAATGTTATCGCTGCACACACACGCAACGCTAACACACATGTATTCACACACACACACAAACACGCACACACACACGCACACACACGCACCTAGGATGTAGTCAAAGCGGTTCAGGTCCAGAGGCTGGAGTGGCCGGGAACGAGATGTCAGCACCACTCCTCTTTTCTTGGCTGCATGTGTGTGTGTGTGTGTGTGTGTGTGTGTGTGTGTGTGTGTGTGAATACATGTGTGTTAGCGTTGCGTGTGTAAATACATATGTGTGTGTGTGTGCGTGTGTGTGTGCGTGTGTGTGTGTGTGTGTGTGAGAGAGAGAGTAGAATAGTCCCCAAAGGAGATCAGCATGCTAAACCCTGAACCCCGGACTCTGCATGCGCGTTCTAAACAAATTGTCCAGGGCCTGTCAGCAGAAACAACCTGGCTGAAGGTCAAGCCCTATTGTCACCATTGTCATATAAACAAATTGTGGTAAACAAATTGTGATAAACAAATTGTGATATACAAATTGTGATATACAAATTGTGATGAACAAATTGTGATAAACAAATTGTCCCAGCGATACTTGTGCTTCCTTGCATTTGCCCTTAAAGCGCCAAAAGATATTGCCAGGAAAAGGAGGGCCATGCAACGCCTCACCTCTCTCTGTCATCCGTCTATCTGCTGCCTCTCCTTCATGATAACTCCACCCGTCTGGCCCAGCCAGGTACCTGTGGACAAAAGAGTGAGGCCATGGTGCACATTATCGTACCTGAATGCCCTCAAATTATAACAGAGCAATAGGTAATGTTCTAAAATTCAGCATTCCACCCGTCTGACCCAACCAGGTACCTGTGGGCGAAAGAGTGTGGTCATTGATGCATATCAATGATGCATATATTAACACAATTTCATTAAGATGTGTGTCCTACGGACAAATCCGGCAAACTGTGCGTACACCAGTTACGATGCATAAGGCCAATTTTTAGCCGTAGGGCCGTCCTGAACAAATCTCCAATAGGGAATAGAGCAGGAAGTCTTGTTAATAGAACCAGCAGATTAACACGCACGTCGTCATAACAGAGCAACGCGTCCTGTTGGATGAAATCAGAAATTAACGTGTGCGTGTCGTCAGAATATAACAGAGGAACGCGTTCTGTTCGATGGAATCAGAAAAACAACGTGTGCGTGTCGTCAGAATATAACAGAGCAACAAATTCTGTTTGATGAAATCAGCAAATCAACGTGTGCGTGTCGTCAATGTCATATTATAACAGAGCAGCGCGCTCTTTTTATGAATTCAGCGAATGTGTGTGTGCGTGTCGTCTTAAATTAACAAAGCTCTGTTAGACGGAATCAGCAAATCAACGTGTACATGTCATCGTGATAAGCAAAGCAACGCTTAGGGCCTGTGCAGAGAAGGAGGGGTTGCGAGCTGCATATCCACTTTTCACACACCACTCAGAGACAAGTATGAGGTTGTTTGGAGCAGCTTGTTGGCGAGCGGACTGTTGGCGTGCGTATGGGAGGTTGTTGGCGTGCGTATGGCAGCTTGTTGGCGTGCAGATTGTTGGCGAGCAGATGGCAGCTTGTTGGCGTGCAGATTGTTGGCGTGCGTATGGCAGCTTGTTGGCGTGCGGATTGTTGGCGTGCATATGAGAGCTCGTTGGCGTGCAGATGGCAGCTTGTTGGCGTGCAGATTGTTGGCGTGCGTATGGCAGCTTGTTGGCGTGCGGATTGTTGGCGTGCATATGAGAGCTTGTTGGCGTGTGGATGGCAGCTTGTTGGCGTGCGGATTGTTGGCGTGCGTATGGCAGCTTGTTAGCGTGCGGATTGTTGGCGTGCATATGGGAGCTTGTTGGCGTGCGGATTGTTGGCGTACATAAGGCAGCTTGTTGGCGTGCGTATGGCAGCTTGTTGGCGTGCGTATGGCGGCTTGTTGGCGTGCGGATTGTTGGCGTGCGTATGGCAGCTTGCTGGCGTGCGGATGGCAGGACAAGGGTGGGTGCTGAGGAGCGTGCTCTACTAGTAGCGTTGGCCATAACCACATATATACGGTGTATACACGGTGTTTTTGGCAGGGAAATCACCAAATGTACGGTCATATTCGGTGCACATATACGGTTCTGGCCAACCCTATTAATAGAGAAACTTGAGGCTGAGGCCCTACTAGGTTTATAAAGAACAAAGAAGACTTGTTGGTACTAAGCACCTTGAAGCTCCTCTACCATTGCGGACAAGAAAAGGCCTTGTTGGAGAGGAAAAGAAAAGACAGTCTTGCCAGTGAAGGCCTTGCCAGGAAGGCCTTGCCAGAGAGGAAAAGAAAAGGCAAGGAAGCAGCCTTGCCAGTGAAGGCCTTGCCAGGAAGGCCTTGTCGGAGAGGAAAAGAAAAGGCAAGGAAGCAGCCTTGCCAGTGAAGGCCTTGCCAGGAAGGCCTTGCCAGATAGGAAAAAAAAAAGAGTGTGTGTGTGTGTGTGTGTGTGTGTGTGTGTGTGTGTGTGTGTGTGTGTGTGTGTGTGTGTGTGTGTGTGTGTGTGTGTGTGGCCTTGCCAGTGAAACATTCCCCACAGCATCAAAGGAGCAAAGACGAGGTTTCTTCAACGTTATAGGAAGTGGACAGTCTGTCGGCATGTATGATCAAAAACGGGGATGTGCTAGAACTTGTATGTGTTTGCTCCGGAAGACGTTCTAGGTGCCAAAAATCACCACAGCAGCCCAAAGGGCGAAATTCATTGGGGGCGCAGGAAGGATCAGCCAATGTTTGCTGGATCATTTCTGGCCTACGATTGATTGCTATGAAGGCAAGAGCAAGACAGAGAAAGCAGCATGCACCGCCCTTTTGCCCACAATTAAATTGCCATTAAGGCAAGAGCAAGACAGAGAAAGCAGTAAGCACCGCCCTTTTGCCCACGATTAATTGCTATTAAGGCAAGAGCAAGACAGAGAAAACAGCATGCACCGCCCTTTTGCCCACGATTAATTGCTATTAAGGCAAGAGCAAGACAGAGAAAACAGCATGCACCGCCCTTTTGCCCACAATTAAATTGCTATCAAGGCAAGAGCAAGACAGAGAAAACAACAAGCACCGCCCTTTTGCCCACGAATAAATTGCCATTAAGGCAAGAGCAAGACAGAGCAAACAGCAAGCACCGCCCTTTTGCCCAGAAATAAATTGCCATTGAGGCAAGAGCAAGACAGAGAGAGCAGCATTCACCGCCTCCTGAAAACGCTCTGCACCATTCCTGTGAGAGTTCTTGTTGCCAAACAGGCTTCAACGCGTGTGAACTCCCAAAGGCAGAGCACGGATTGGCACATGAAAAAATACCGCTTCCAGGCAGAGAGCTATGGTACTCTCTGCATTTTCAGCACACACTGCACCCACTGCATGAAACTGCTTAATCAATGCACTTCCACTGCACTTTCATTCACTGCACTAGCTGCACACTCACTGCACACTTACTGCACCCACGAGTCAGGGTTCCCGCCCCCCGTGCCCTTACTGCACTTTCACTCACAGCACACTCACTGCACACTTATTGCACATTCACTGCACTTTCACTCTGCACACTCGCTGCACCCACCAGTCAGGGTTCCCGCCCCCCGTGCCCTCACTGCACTTTCACTCACAGCATACTCACTGCACTTTCACTCACTACACACTCACTGCAAGGTTATTCAAACGTTGCACTCACTGCACCCACCAGCCAGGGTTCCCGCCTCCCGTGCCGCAGCTGTCAATGTCAAACCTGTTGGCAAGGCCTGCGCAGGGTTATAACATGTAACGGTAATGACAGGGAAATGACATAGATACCCGCATGCTCAACAAATGATGTTCCGTTGGAAATTGTCTGTTGTGGATGTTGTTGTCATTGTTGTGGATGTTGTTGTCATTGTTGTGGATGTTGTTGTCATTGTTGTGGATGTTGTTGTCATTGTGGATGTTGTTTGTTTGTAATCGTCTGTTGTGGATGTCGTTGTCATTGTGCCCTGCCGCTGTGTTGTTTTGCTCAATGCTGCTGTCCGTGGTTGCGAGCGCTAGGTGTGTGTGTATGTGTGTGTGAGTGTGTGTGTGTGTGAGTGTGAGTGTGTGTGTGAGTGTGTGTGTGTGCGTGTGTGTGTGTGTGTGAGTGTGTGCGAGAAAAGTACGAGCAAGAGGCGTCACGTCGCAAGAGCTAGTCTGAAAGAATATGTGCACGTACAGACGTACAGGAACTGGCTGTTCTCACACATGTTTAGGGTTGGCAAGAACCATATATAATATATATAGGGTGTATCTACGTTTTTGTTGGCAGGGAAGTAAATCACCAAGTATGCAGTCATATACGGTTTATGTACACGGTTCTGGCCAGCCCTATGTACCATACACACACTGTGTATGTCCGTATGTCCGTAATCTTGGGAGAGGGATAGGGTTGGCCAAAATCCGTATAAATACGCCATACACATGTGGATGTACAGTGGATAATCCCTGTGGTGAAGACCGTATATATGGTGTATATGTAGGGTCTGAACTTTATATATACGGTGTATGTATAGGGTATTCTTAGCAGAGAAATCACTAAATATACGGTCGTATACGCTATTATACGGTTCTGGCCAACCCTACATGCATGTACGGCTTTGGTCAACCCTAAACACACACCGTACATACGTTTGTGTATGTTTTGCGTCCGGCCAACTCTGCTCCCGCGCTTTACCTGCATTGTTGACGACTCGTTTGAATACGGCCTCAGCGCTTGGTGACCGGCATATGTTACCTGTTTGGTGTGAATTGGTCGTATAAATTGGTTGCAATTTGTAGTTTGGCCGTGATGTGTATTCAAGTCAAGTGTGCATAACTGTTGAGTTCAGGTATGCCACTGTAAGTTTAAAAACCCCGCATGTATGTGTATATATTTTATCTGTGTGTATATGTGTGTGTGTGTTTGTGTGTGTGTGTGTGTTATTTGCAGAGAAGCTGCTCAATCAAGGTGATTATCACAAATAGACCCATCCCTTGCTGAAGAGAGCTTGCTTTTGACGCTCTAGTACGCAACCCCTAGTCGCCTTGATGGGTGCAACTATCATGGTCGCGCCCTTTTGATTTAAAGGTACCAAGCTTTTGCCATAGCAAATCAGATGGCCATCCAGTCACCTAAGCACACAAACAGCACGCCAATTCGGTCCCCACTGCCCTGTGGGCTCGTGGCCATTGCCTGCAGGACAGAGGAGCACATATGCGTGCAAACGTAATTGCATGCACAAACACATATGCATGCATGTACACGTGCACATGTGGGAAGTAAGGGCACGTGCAAGCACAAACACACATGCATGCAAATGCAATTGTGCACCTACTCATAAGGAATGCAAGCACATGCAAGCCTATTTCTTTACACCTGAGATGTTGGTTGCGAGTGGCCTGGTCTTGTGATAGGGTTAAATCTTTGTCTTGTTTGGTGCCTCAACGTAACATTTGCGGGTTTTCCTGATATTTGTGCAAAATTCATTTTATTTCAATATTAAACGCGTTCCTACCCCTCTACTCCTCCTCCCCCTAGGCCACGGTCCGTTTCCTTGTTTACCTTCTTTTTTGCCCTGCCCTCCCTTACTCTTCTCCTTCCTCTCCTGCCCTCTTCTTCCCTTTCTTTGGTCTCCCCCTCTTTTGTTGTGTGGGTCAAAGCTGCGCCCCTGTTGTGTAACATGTAACCATGTGATTGTCACATAAAACAAGTGCTTACTGCGCATCCAACACAGCGAGCACGCTTGCAAAAACCATCATCTTCATCTATTGGTCCTTTGACAATATACCAATCATCCTTCCTTTTGCAGCTCAGTGGCAATTGCTTTGCACTGCAGGGATCAAGCACACCATGCCGCCCACCTAAGCCACTAAATCATCACCCAAGCTATTTCCCCATTGTCAAATTGAATCCCAAGCTTGGAAAGACAGTGTTATGCCCAGGCCAAATGAATGTTGGAAATATCACAGGCCTATTTCAGTACGTGCACTTTCATGCCGCGAAAGCAATTGCTGCAAGACAAGTCAGTTTTGCCAGCAGCACATCAAACAGGATGTCAGATCAAATTACCAACACTGCAAAGTATAAGACTCAGCACATCTACTAATCATTGCTTCGCCTTCGGACCAAGAAAGGCCTCCGAGGCGGAAAAACCATCCAGCAGAGGAGTGGGTTTGCATCGCTATGGTCCCTAATGCTTCTACCAGTTCTCTGGCTCGTGCCCTTGCGCTCTTTGCACACACACATTTGTGTCTCCTAGAGCCACTCATCTTTGATTGGCTCCCACACTGCTGCTCCTTCCCGGAGCTGGGAACAAAGACTCAGACAGACCTCTCGGCCTCATTGTGGTTACACATTGATAGGGCTAAACGAACAAATAAAATTGGAGACCTTACACGGTACAGGGTCTCTTGAGGATCCCCTCTAATGGCACCTCATAGAGCACATGTTGTCGATTGATTATCAAAACTGTCAAATCCAGAAGATAAGGTTACCAATAAGACTGACCAACCAGTTTATTGAACAAGACATATAGAAACTCTCAACTGTCAACCAACTTAACTGCTCTGTCACACAATTTGTCGCTGCCATCGATTGGGCGTGACAAGGAGGTGAAGCCACAAAGATAATTGTACAACTGGTTGGACTCACTCATGGTTTATACACAGCAGCTAGAAACAAAGGACCAGATTCACAAGCAAACAGCCAGGAAAGCATCCAATTATTTGTTTTTGCTGTACAACTGGTTGGACTCACTCATGGTTTATACACAGCAGCTAGAAACAAAGGACCAGATTCACAAGCAAACAGCCAGGAAAGCATCCAATTATTTGTTTTTGCTGGCCCATCATGCCCTGGCCCATCATGCCAAGCAGAAAAGTAGATGTTGCTGTAAACAGTCACACACATTTATTATTATTGGCTTTTGCACATCTGCAATAAGTAATCAGCCAGAAAACTGTACACTTTTTGCCTTGGCACACAGGCTTGTGGGGCCCCGGGTGGGGCATACCAAAGATCAGAAACACAGATGCTGCTGCATGGCAAAGCAAACACTCGCTTCTCACTTTTTTTGGCACCTTGGCACACGTGCTTGTGGTGTGCATGCCAGCTAGAGAAACATTCACTTTTTTTTTGCACCTTGGCACACGTGCTTGCGTGGAGTGCATGCCAGCTAGAAAAACAATCACTTTTTTTTTGCACCTTGTCACACGTGCTTGTGGTGTGCAAGCCAGCTAGAAAAACATTCACTTTTTTTTTGCACCTTGGCACACGTGCTTGTGGGTGGTGTGCATGCCAGCTAGAAAAACATTCACTATTTTTTTGCACCTTGGCACACGTGCTTGTGGTGTGCATGCCAAGCATTAGAGAAGCAGACGTTGCTGCAGGCGAACACACGCTTGCACTTGGAGCACTTGAGCATCTCTGATTCGCATTTGCTGCAACCAATGCACGTCTTCAAAGGCTTGCCCAGGCTCCCCAGAGGACTAGCAGTAGTCACAGCAGCTTCCTGCTTCATCTTTTGGGCAACTTCCTCTGACCTGTAGAAAGCAAGCATTGTGCTGTGTGTTTCCTGTCTGTATGTGTGTGAGTGTGCGTAGGTCGCCTTATTTAAGCGTCTTAAACTTGTAAGCTAAGTCAGCTTAAACCTAAACAGAAGGTGACTTTGAATTGTTTGTGCAGATCTGCGTACATGGTCAGAACTTTCAAGCGCATTTCTTTGAAAAAAATGGTAGACGTGCTCCTACTTACCTATCCACTGAACTGATGAGGACAAATGCTTGCCTGAGTTCAGCACTCTATTAATGAGAGGACAAATAATTATCGTTGGCCATATATACTATATATACTAATGGTATATATATACTAATATATACACACACTGTATACGACCATATATTTGATGATTTCCGTGCCAAAAGTACCGTATATACAATTCTGGCCAGACCTACTCAAAATTGAAAAAACATCTGAGTCGGATGCCGTCATGGAAGTCAGACACACCTCTCCAAGAAAAACTGCCGTGCCTGGTCCACCTCTTTCGACAGCACAGCTGCAACTGCAATATCCAGGACTTTACATCCGTCGCGGACGGCATACGCACCTTTCAAAGAAAAACTGCCGTGCCTCTTTAGACAGCGCAGCTGTAACTGCAATTTCCAGGACTTTCCATTTCATGCCCTCAGGGTTAGCTTGGAGTGGAGGTTTGGACGGAGGGCCTTTTGGAAGCAGGCCCTTGGTAGCCATAGCAGTGTACAAGGCCTGCAGCCGTGTGCAGCAGTGTACAAGGCCTGCAGCCGTGTATAAGGCCTACAGCAGTGTACAAGGCCTACAGCAGTGTACAAGGCCTGCAGCCGTGTGCAGCAGTGTACAAGGCCTGCAGCCGTGAGAAAATGACGAATTAGACATTTGAGGGCAAGTGACGTTACAGTGATTTTTAAGCAAGTTTACATCTAAACCTAAACCTTAGTAGTTTCTAAGCGAATCTAAACCTAAACCTAAACCCTACACCCTGACATGGTTGAGCCAGAGTTTCATGTTCCATCATGCCGGAAGTGGAAATGCTGGTCAATGGTCGATTGTTACGTGTGGGTGCCTGTGCCAGGCACAACAGGGGCACGACAGGCACTCCGCCATGACTGAGGACAGTGCATGACGCTACTCTGTGCCTGAAAGCTTGGGGCAGCAGTTGCTGAGCCACAGAAAGCTGTTGATTATGATGAAGAATCCCCCTCACCCAGTCACACAAGCATGACCGTCTCTGAACACTCATTCTAGCAGTAGGCAAAGACAAACAGGAGAAGCCCGTACCACGATGGCGTTGTTGTAGATCTGCTTGCACTGGGGATCCTGCATCTCTTGAATGGCGCCTGATGATATGGTCCACTTGATATCTATCTTGTCTGCGGAACATGAAACACACAAGCACGACACGGGTGACATTTCAAACGCACAAGCCAATTATGTGTGTGCAAGGATCAAGGGTGCGCAATAGCCTGTGGGTGTTCCTTCCTGAGAAGGCTTCAGCGAGCACACATGGCCTCTCCAAAGATCAAGGGTGTGCAATAGCCTGTGGGTGTTCCTTCCTGAGAACGCTTCAGCGAGCACACATCAGCATATGCATACCTAGGTCATCAGGATACATGTGCACACCTAAGTCATCAGGATACATGTGCAACCTAAGTCATCAGGATACATGCGGACACCTAGGTCATCAGGATACATTTGCTTACCTAGGTCATCAGGATACATGCGGACACCTAGGTCATCAGCATATGCATACCTAGGTCATCAGGATACATGTGGACAGTGTATTCGTCTGCTCCTGTCAGGGCCACCATTGCTGCAAAACACGTGTCTTGTGGACTGGAAGGGTCCAAGGGCAGCCCTGTCTTGGGTCTTGGGCGAGTCTGAGGCCTGCTGCCACTGCTGTAGCCGCTGCTGCTGCGCTTCTGAACAGCTTGCTGCAAGTCAGCTGCATGCATACATGCACCAGCATCAGAAATGGTGGGTAATGCGCACCAATTCATGATCACATGCAGGATGCCCAAGTGCTGGTGTCTGTCTGAGCATCGGCAATGGTGGGTAATGCGCATCAATTCATGATCACATTCAAGATGCTCAAGTGCTGGTGTCTGTCTGAGCATCGGCAATGGTGGGTAATGCGCATCAATTCATTATCACATGCAGGATGCTCAAGTGTTGGTGTCTGTCTGAGCATCGGCAATGGTGGGTAATGCGCAGCAACTCATGATCACATGCAGGATGCTCAAGTGCTGGTGTCTGTCTGAGCATCGGCAATGGTGGGTAAAGCGCATCAATTCATGATCACATTCAAGATGCTCAAGTGTTGGCTTCTGTCTGAGCATCGGCAATGGTGGGTAATGCGCATCAATTCATGATCACATGCAGGATGCTCAAGTGTTGGTGTCTGTCTGAGCATCGGCAATGGTGGGTTATGCGCATCAATTCATGATCACATGCAAGATGCTCAAGTGTTGGTGTCTGTCTGAGCATCGGCAATGGTGGATAAAGCGCGTCAACTCATGATCGCATGCAGGATGCTCAAGAGTCGGTGTCTGTCTGAGCATGCATGCCTCAAATGCCCCGCTGTGACTGAAGTGTGCTGCACTTGCGACAAAAAAATGTGCAACCCTGATTTCAGCACGGCAGCCGCAGCAGACCCTTGCACTTGCAGCAGTATCGTCATTCAAAAATGGCACCGTAATTATCAATCGTAAATAACGGCGTTACCGTCACTAAACTCTGACGATTGACAGCATAATTTACTATTTTCACCGTCAATTTGACATACATTACGCCGTCAGCGTCATTTACCATTGATGCCGTCAAGCGTCAGGTGCACAACACTGATCATGTATACCTATCAATGCCAAGGAACCGAGCAACCCTGATTTCAGCATGGCAGCCGCAGCAGACCCTTGCACTTGCAGCAGTATCATTGTGTTTACCTATCAATGCCAAGGAACCGAGCAACCCTGATTTCAGCATGGCAGCCGCAGCAGACCCTTGCACTTGCAGCAGTATCATTGTGTTTACCTATCAATGCCAAGGAACCAAGCAACCCTGATTTCAGCATGGCAGCCGCAGCAGACCCTTGCACTTGCAGCAGTATCATTGTGTATACCTATCAATGCCAAGGAACCGAGCAGCTCACACCTTGAAAGACCGCTAAGGCAGGGATGCCATCCGTGACACTCGGCCAAGTGCTCTGGGGGCCTATGATTGACTCTGCCTTGCCAATGAACTTCCTCTGCTGCCGCTGCGCGTCCTTGAGCGTTCCCAGATCAATCTGCACACGCATTGGCAGTAATGTTGCTTGAATTCAAAACAAAAAAGTCCTCTCTCTCAAAGAAGAAAGTGTAGGAACAGCTAAGACAGCTAGCTGTTCCTCATCCTGAGAAATGAGTGACATCATGATGCTGTAGGCAAGTACATTCTATGCTGCTTTGTGCTACTGCTGTGCTGAT
>Ga0307963_1000552_pt1:0-7500 | contig 25516 bp, 34 predicted proteins | sample OrgLakmetagen594_FD_201829 | JGI IMG/M metagenome (GOLD analysis project Ga0307963, IMG submission 201829) | Saline water microbial communities from Organic Lake, Antarctica - #594 | ecosystem: Environmental > Aquatic > Non-marine Saline and Alkaline > Saline | place: Antarctica: Organic... | reverse complement strand
ATCACGAGCGTCCATGAAGTACCACTCAGCCTCATCTGCAAAGTGTGGGCAGTTGATCTCACTGGCACAAAGGGAGTATGAATTAATATGGTCTGACGAGGTGTTCCAACTGATCGACAACTGGCTCATAGTCCTTTAAATGTGCTAGTAGTATAATAATCTTTTCCATGACATGCTTGTGCAACATTTAAAAAGACCGGAATAAGCCCACCAATATAACAATCTTACCATAGCATTTTGCTGTTTTCAGGCATCTCCCAAGTTGCTGAAGAATGCCACAAGCAAATGAAGTGTTTTCTGCCGGGCTCTGATTTGCAAGAATGACAACTGCCTTCAGAAACCTGGAGGTCAGCTCATGCTTCTCCTGCGTGGATTTTAGCACAGCTGCCAGATGATTAATGGCTGGGTAAACCCTAAGGGTGTGAACGGCTGAAAGAAGAGGAATAACATAGAGACATAGGAGGCAAGAAAGCAATGAGTCGCTCATTCTGTGTGTCAGCATACACTTTTGCCTCGCAAGTCAAAAGGTGTGAAAGGGATAAATCTGAAAGTGTGTTTATTTAATTATACTCCTCTATTTTATCAGAGAGGGCTAATGGAGGAAATGCCTGAAAATGCGCATTTTTGCATTCACAAGGCAGCCACTCACAGCCACTTCATCCGATCGTGACCATTTTATTACCAAACTGTAGCTGGCGCTAAGAGCCACCCGATCATGTGCCCAGTTTTATGTGGGTCGATTTGCGTGCTGATATAGACTGGTTTAAGCACACATGGTGCATGTAAACACTAATGTGGTAATTTCCATGGGAAATTGGCTCATAATCTCATAAAACTTTAACCACTAAGCCTTTCATATTTGTTGCAATGTTAATTTTTTTCTGACAAGAATGCCATTACCATAAAAATATTCCAGATTGGTGCAGTGGGTGATCTGGTATGAAGAATTTGTGGTAGAAAATGGCCTGCACTCCACAGCAAGTTAAGCACACGCCCCACAATCGGCAAGCTCCAAATTTCACATCTATGGACAGCAGATTCATACTTTGTAAAATTTAGAGCTTGCCAATTTTGTGGCGTATAAGTCAAAGAGCATATAAAAACTTGCCCGTTTTGGGCCTCAGTTAGCCCCTTCTGCTATTTTATAACATTAACACATTTGCTCAAAGCGTAACAGAGTGGGCAAAGGTTCTCTCAGTCTGTCTGATGAAAAAGAAACAGTTGTGTCAATTGCTTCAAATAGCTGCCCGAAAAAAAACTGACTCACCGTCAGAGCGAAAGTATTTCCCAAGTCTGCCATGATGTTGAGGAGCGGGGTGCAGAAGACACTCGGATACGCGGACAACCCTTTGATGAAGCACTCACACATGATCTTTTGCGCCTCTTCTGCTTTGTCTGCCTGTCTGTACATTAGGTATAAAGGAAAAAGAACACTAGCCAAAATGGTCGCGTGCATTAAGGGGCTTCTAGCTTGAAAGTGCCTGTGCATTCGTGCAGCACACAGTCTCACAATGATTAAGCTTCAGCTTTATGCCAACAGGCAGCTGCTCTCGTGCAATAGAGCATTGGAGCCCTAAGGGGTAGCCAGGCACACAATCACACGATCACACAGCACAATACTCACACTCATAAATAAACAGCAGGCAAGCAGACGAAGATAGCTTGTGATCCTGGGCAGTCCCATTTGAAACACGCCAAGGGCCTCCCTAATGTTAAAAGGCAATCCAAGTCGCAAAAACTGCTTCTGTTTGAGATCAGAGAATAAGTTTGTATCAGAGTAGTGTAATACAGAAGGTGCAAGGTTGATAGACACTGCTTCTAAACACTACTCTTTTGTATGGCCTGCCGTGCCAAAACAAAAGCCTCCAGTCCAACACTGGCATGGTGAGCCTGACCCCTTACCTGAGAAATCATCTTGCTTTGGGCTATCTGGTACCATGACATTAAGTGGAGGTGCTCAGTATCCTCGTCGAGGAGCCCCATTCGCATGAGCGAGGATGCATACTCCGCACACTTGCAAGTTGATGAACATTGGGTACACTTTTTTCGCACGGCAACTGATCAGGCACTGGGTTGCTGCGTCTTTAATTTCCTATAATTAGCCTCTACAACAATTAAGCTCTGTAACTGTCTATGCACGCTTGCTAGGGAGGATTAAGTTGCAAACTACATTTTTTGTCAAGACCAGAAGATGGAGATTCTATGATGGACTCCGTGGGCCTTGGGGAAAAAACATACCTCGAGGAGTTTGCTCTCTCTTAGCGCCACAGGAATCATGGATGGCCATGGCTGCTGCACAATCCTCAGGTAGTTTTCTTTCTTTAGCAGGTGATTCTGAATGCGCAACATAGTAGGCTCGTCTGGCATTTCAGCATTCTCCACGCCATCCGCCTTGGCCTTTGCGTACTCGCTCATAAATTCCACGTCCTGTGTGTGGTTGGACATCAGGACCAGACAGGAATGGCACATACAGAGACAAATCAAGGGACACAATGCATTGTGAGTATGTGGTGGCGCTCTGCATCCTGCCAAACAAGAGGTGCTGTCCAGCAAGCTGGCTGCGCGGTTGCGGAGACATGCGTGAACATAGCCAATCAACACGAGGGAGGGAGGGACGGGGGCCATCTTGCATCCGGCGCTTTGAGCATCCAATAGCCTGGTCAGGCAAGAGGACTGTTCAGAGGTCCCGGTGCCTGATATGCACGCACACACGCACGCACACACGCACACACATTACACAGCAAGCCCAACATGGAATAAAAGTGACCTGTCGTTGCGGCACAAACTTGTGCTCTCTTGGCCTGCGCCAACCTTGAAAATACTTGCAAATCTATGGAAAAATTACACAGTCCAAGTCGTCCCAAACCGATTTTTGCGATGAAATACAACATTATAAAACTATAAAACTATAAAACATGAAGGGGGCCCAGATCGGTTTCTGAACCACTCAGAAAGGTGTTTTGAAAGGTGTGCGAAAATTGCACTCTTTGAAAATCTCAGCTGTCACTGCCCACCACAGCCCACCCCCAGCATCCCAGACCATAAAACTTGGCTAAACACCCCTGGGGATTATACTGAACAACTCCTGATACCCAGATGGCGTCCAAACACCGTGCTTCCATGGTTTTCAAAAAATGCACATTTTTGCCCCCCTTACAGGCCCACGCACTAAGTCCTTTGGAGCAAATATTTTGCCCCCCTTTTTTTTGGTCCAATGGGTAAGCTTGGACCTAGAAATGGGGAAATTTTGTGCTTGGACATGCACTTCTGCACTCATGTCACTAAAGTTAGCTAATTTGGCAGGGAAACGGCACAAATCCAGCCCCCCACTCACACCCTTTTTTTTATGCAGAAGTGTTACATCTATGGTTATAAACCGCTGTGTGACCTCAGATGTGCATATAAGAAGTGGGGCATTAGTTCCCCTTTTTTTGGGTGGGCTTGGCTGGCCTGACTAATAAGTGTATGTGCCAATTCATGTTTGAAGGGGTGGTCTTTCGGGGCCGCAAAATGCGTTCGGTTTCTCGTCTGTTGAACCCCCGGCCAAAATCGAGGAGCAGAAATGGGGATTTCTGATGCTGGCCAAGCATAAGGGACTGTTATATGTAAAGCTAATGTGTTTTCTGGCCGGGAAAGCTTCATCTGGGCTTGTAAAACCTCTATAAACCTCATTTTAGAGAAGCCAGAATCGATGCCGCGCCTAGTCCACGGGTTTCCCCGCGCTAGACGCAGGATGTTATGAATTATTCTCAGCTGTGTATTGCTCCAAAAATCTCAGCGGATGGTGCAGGAACGGGCCAGAACGGGCCAGTTTGACACCCCAAACGCCATCGCAAAGTTTGTTGTGATGGCGCAGCAAAACCTGAGATTTAAAGTGCCAGGATTGTACGACGATGTGCTCAAATCTTAGGTTCTGCTGCGCGAGCACAACGAACTAGCATCGCACAGCAGACCCCCGATTTTAGGGTTCAGTCAAGGGGGCGTGTTCCCAAGGGCTACTTGAAAGGTGCTACAAATTTGGTCGTACAGAGACAATTATCACAAATACCTGTTTTACATACTCAGCCTAGCAGTCATACGTATTGACTGTACAACGGCTTACTCTGTAACTTCTGTAAACTTTGAATGGGGACCTGAATGGCTCTGGTGCTTGAAAGGTCCCAGGATCCAAAGGAAGGTGCCTTGCATTTCCAGGTATTGATGCAATACAGGTACTATGCACTCTCTTAGGCACAGGGTGTATGGCTGAGAGCAATACTTCTTGTACGGCAAAAAAGTAAAAGTCTACACTAGAAGTCACCATAACTATAGGGTTCCGTCCACACAATAAAGGACCAAACCAACATTTGTACGTGACATCTGGTGATACATATGTAAAAAGGCATCTTGAATAACTTATAATTAATGAGGTCATTCAGTTTGTGCTTGACTGCTCGAAAAGAAAAAGAAAAACTGTACGAAAAGAACTTCTGAAAAAGAAAAAGGAAAAAACTACGCAGGCAGTGAAAGCCACTCCCCACATTAATTAAGGAAAAGGAACCACTTTGGTACTGAATACTGTAAAGCTCCTCCACCGCGAATAGGAAAGGAAAAATCAATGGGGATCAGGAGGGTTGCAGGCTTGGCCTGAAACCGGCTCCTGATGACAGTTGATAACAGTACTGGAAAGGGCACGTCTGGTATGGACAATTTTAGCAGCAAAGTTCTCAGAGTGCACATGGAGCTTGGAGGCAAGCTTGTTAACTCTTTGAGAATTGAGACCCAGCCAGTTCCTTGAAAGGCTTCAGAGTGTGAGTGTTGTAGATGGTGCCGCCCACACCCAAAAGGATGATGTGGAGAGTAACGTAGGCTCCTTGGAGAATGTTGCGAAGGTCTTTGTGCTGTTCCTTTGCAGCGTTCAGCTGCTTCTGAGGTCTGGTGTCCTCACAGTACTCGATCTCGACAAGGTGGATGTCACGCCCAGATTTGCTGAGGTCTTTAGGTCGTTGCTGTCTGGGGTTTGTGGCTCTGCTGGTGGCTGGTGGTGTTGCTGAGGTGCTCCCAGTCTCCCTCAATCCACTGCACGAAGCCTTTTGCAAATTTTGGCTGGACTGTGTTATAACTTAGAATTTTTGAAAGGCGTGTGGGCGGTCAGGGGCACTGCAGCGCGTGCTTGTGTTTTTTACATGATTAAGTTTATGAACACTGAAACTGAGACATTGCTGGTCCGATAAAACAGATTAAACAATGAACCCCCTGCCTCCCTGCTTCCCTTCCGCCTCTCGTCTCCATTCATCCAAAAGAGAGCTAATCCTCATATTCTGTGCTGCGGAGCCGCCTTGACGCTGCCTTGCTCACCCCCGAAGCCACAGCGCGCGATATCTGCACAAAGTGTTGCAATCGCAGCGTTTTACTAGAGAGAGAAACCACGCAGGCAGCATTCCATGTTGCAGCCGCTCTTTGGAAAAAGACGATCCCTCGCTCACCACTCAGCAAATCACAAGTAACATGCCCACACTGAGAGGTCGATGCAATGCAGATCTCAGGGACAAAAAGACTACAACACACGTAGCAAATCGCCCAAATCCGTGATCTATGTAACAAAACACCTTGCGTCCATATTTAAACATTTCAAAGGAAGGGCCCATCAGGAACCGGTTTCAAGTCAAGCCCGCAAAGGAGACCTCCTGATCCCCATTGATCTTTATCTCATTCTTTTTGTTGGAGTTTTACGGTGCTCGATACAAAAGTGGCTCCTTTTCCTTTTTCCTTAATTAGTGTGGTTTATGTGGTTTCAATGCCCATACATTTTTCTTTCCCTTTGTCCCATACCAGCAGCGTACACCACCATAAATCAGAGGGGTCAATGCTGACCTATTTGTGCAAGTCTTGCATAAATACAGAGCCACTGATTAACATCGGTCTTGTCCTGTGCGTCGATTTACAAAACACATGCCCAAAACTGCCGTTCACACCTGGTCATAACCTTGCTGCTGCCCCTCAGAAAACTAACTGCAGTGACATGTTCAGCCCCCCCATCTCCCCCACTCCTCCTACGCAACGCAACAAGATTGGTCTCACTGATGTTAATTACTTTTCACACATAAACATATACACATACATACACTTACAAACAAACACACACACACACACACCTGGCCAGTGCCTTGCTGTTGCGCACCCCACGCCAGAACAGCCATGGCTACGATAAGGGTGAGCAGCACGGCAGGCAGCGTGCTCACACCCACACTCTGTACCTGTGAGGGTGAGGGTGCAGTTAAAATCGTGGTGAGAGAAGTACATGTGTGTGCGTGTGCATGTGTGTGTGTGTGTGCGTGGTGTGTGTGTATGTGTGTGTGTGTGTGTGTGCATGTGTGTGTGTGTGTATGTGTGGGTACCTAGGGGCATTAGTGTGCAGCAGTTAACTTTCTGCTGCGTGCAAAAACGCACAAGTGGTGGCAATTCTGAGTGCAAGTGCAGGCATGCCTCCCCATCTAAAATGAGCTGAAACACACCCTATACGTCTGATTGCACGCACGCACGCGCACACGCGCACGCACACGTACGCACGCACGCACGTACGCACGCACACACACATACACACAAAAACACACTCTCACACACACACAAACACACACACACACTCTCTCACACACTCACACACCTGCGCCCACCCAAACAGCCCATCCGGTGTTAGGGCCATAATGTCTACTAGGCCATCCCCATTAAAGTCGGCTGCTATCTGTGTATACAAGTTTGGTGTGTGTGTAAGTGTGTGTATGTATGCATGTGTGTGTTTGTGTGTTTTTAGATGTGCCGTTCGTGTGCGCTGCTTTTGTACTCATGCTAGAAATTACTGCATATGAAAGTATATGAAGTGGTGTGTTCAAAACAAGAAGCAACAGGGAGCACCCTGACGAGCATACACACACATGCACACACACACACACACACACGCACACACACACGCACACACACGCATCCATGGCCATTGGCAAGAGCACATTCTACAAATGCTTGTTTCAAACGTGATGAGGGTACATCCACTTGTACGTCAATTCTTACATCAATGACGCCCACAGCGTAAACAGAACAGGAACATATCTTTTACACATAAACATAATGTACGCACGCACGCACGCGCACACACACATACGCACACACAAACTCACACCACAGGAACAGCATGACGCAACTCAGTATCGCGATTTCGCTGCGTCTATACGTACCAGAGGCATGCTAGGCGCGTGTGGCATCCATAGCGTGGACAGCACACGGCCGTGCTCCGATACCACCATAGCTGCCGATGCCCCTGCTGCTAGGATTGTGGTGTGGACCCCGTGCGTGTGTAGGGCAAGGGGGGTGAGGGTGGGGGTGGAGGCGGCGGGACCGTCGTGGTGCCAGGCCAGGGGGAGGGCATGCTGTGTGTGCGTGTGTGTGTGTGTGTGTGTGTGTGTGTGTGTGTGTGTGTGTGTGTGTGTGTGTGTGTGTGTGTGTGTGTGTGTGTGTGTGTGTGTGTGT
>Ga0307963_1000549_pt1 | contig 25581 bp, 35 predicted proteins | sample OrgLakmetagen594_FD_201829 | JGI IMG/M metagenome (GOLD analysis project Ga0307963, IMG submission 201829) | Saline water microbial communities from Organic Lake, Antarctica - #594 | ecosystem: Environmental > Aquatic > Non-marine Saline and Alkaline > Saline | place: Antarctica: Organic Lake... | reverse complement strand
TTTGTTTAGCTGGAACTGTAGACATTCAGCTGTGTTTGAAGTGAGAGCAATGTCATCAGCATAATCACAATGAGGGACCTGAACTGAATCCAAGGCAGTGGCAGCACCTCTCTGCACGGTCAAGAATTTGTCAATGTCATTGGTATAAAGGGAATACAGAAGGGGACTCAGAGGGCAGCCCTGTTTCAAGCCTTTGTTGGGCGCAACCTCCCCGGAAATTTTGTCACCATCAATAAGAAGGTAGAGGCATCCTGTGTACATGGTTTGGATGACATCTCTCAAGTATTGTGGAGTCTTATTTTTTGCAAGAAGAAAGATAAGAACGTTGGAAATATCCAAGCGAAGGTAGATAGGTAACACAGGCTTGTGATTTCTTTGCTTTTCTGTCATCCCACCTGCCAAGAGGAATCCTAAAGGTTCACCAAAATGTGTGTGATAAGCAAGTCCTCATAATTCTGCTGGGATGGTGATTATAATGTGGTGTCAAATTGACAAGCTCTCTCCAGCTCCCAATGATATGTTCGTGCAAAGTGAGCTCAAACTGTTTCAGATTGATAGATTCGTGAGATTGTATTGCATTCAAAAATTGCTGAGATGCAAGGAAATCTGCTGAGTACTCTGCAGCATGCAGAAGTAAATTAGTTCTTGGAGGCAAGTGCAACCGAATGTCAGTTAGTACTCTCTTGGTACAGCTTGCGCTGTGCTAACCATCCTTTTTATGCTTGTGCCTTAGATAGTTTGCAGCTTAATTTTAAGCCCCTGCTCTTGCTGTTTTTGTTGGCAGGGATGGGTGTCAACGGCCCAGATGCTTTCTTTCTTGTTTCTCTTCTGGGAGGGCTCTTTTAGCCAAGCCAGTGTCTCTCTTGGTGTCGGCACAAGTGTAAAATCCACCTCCAGCAGTTCGGTGGAAGGATTGTTTGAATAGAGCAAACTGTTCCAGAACCGTATGATGGATCTGAACCGACAGAAAAAGATGAGCATCTGACCTGTTTCGCGGAGCACGCAGTGAGTATTAGTGCTTTTCTTGACACCCAGGAGTCTTTTCAGGAAGCCAAGATGAAGGACATGTGTGGGGGTGATTTTTGAGGAATCATATGTCAGAGAAGAAGTGACCCATACTTGACAACCGTAAAGACCAGCTTTCAGAGCAAAGACCTGGAAAAGCCATAGCATGGCATGTTTTCTGTGCTTGATACCTTGCTGTCACCAATTCTGTAAACTCTGGCAATGGCAGACCTGAAGTTGTCTGCCATCTTTATAGCAGCTGTGAGCATGCTTCCATCACGAGTAAGAGTGAGAGTAAGAGTGATTACAAGGTATTTGAATTCAGTGACAAGTTCCAGAGGTGTGCCGTCGTACGTGAACGTGGAAATTGCAGAGTTACCCCTGCTGAAGAAGACCATGACTTTTGTTTTGTCAGTGTTGAGCTTGAGCCCTTTAAAACGTGTGTAGTTGTGGAATTTGTTCAGTTGGAGTTGCAGATTTTCAGCCGTGATTGAAGTGGGAGCAATGTCGTCAGCCTAATCACAGTGCGGGATTTTAGCTGAATCCAGGGCAGTGGCAGCACCTCTCTGTACAGTCAAGAATCTGTCTATGTCATTGTTATAAAGGGAGTACAGAAGAAGACTCAGAGGGCAGCCCTGTTTTAAGCCTCTGTTGCGTGCAACCTTCTCAGAAATTTTGTCACCATCAATGAGAAGTTATAGGCATCCTGTGTACATGCTTTGAATGATATCTCTCAATTACTGCGGAGTCTTATTTTTTGCAAGTGTTTCCAAAGCTTTTTTCTAGAAACACTGTCTTAGGCAGCAAGGAGGTCCAGGAAAGCAGTGTATACCTTCATTTTTTCCTTTTTAGCAGTCGCGAGATGGAGGGATGGAGAAAAAATAAAGCTTGTTAATGTTCTGGCTTTAAAAAGTAGACACATCGTGGCATCCTGTTGGGTGAAACAAAGGGTTTATAAAGGGTTTACAAAGGGGGTAACCGGCAGCCACATATGTTGGGCTGATAGGCATTGCTGGATCAGCCAGCGTAAAGTAAACGTAAGGTTGTATAAAGAGAACTGGTCTCAGCCACCAGTGCCATATTGTTCTCTAGGAAAGTGATAAGTCAGAGGTGAGGAATGAATGATGAAAGGCAAAACCTGAGACAATAAAAGAGCCTGATGGAGGGCCACAACAAGCAGATCAGGCGTGTTAACTGAACACCAGAATGTATAACCCAAGGGGAGGAGGGGAGCGCCACATTAGAGACCCATGATTGTTCATGCAAACAAATTGGAAGCTGAGTTCAAATTTAACATTGGGTGAAACAGAGATATATATTCCTACGGAGAGAAATCACGTGGGGATTGACGCAGTGGAAAAGGACATGCTGCTCACCTTGGACATCATCAGTATCACACAGGTCACAGGTGGGGGAGTTACTTTGATTCCATGTCGCTGTCTCAAAACGTAGGGTGTGGACACAAAGCCTGAATGCACAAGCATTACAAGAAGGAATACACTTCAATCCAGGATAAAGTTTGGGATATATATCCTGAGACTGATGGCACTTTTTAGATTCCTAATGCCATCAAGTTTTACTACAGAATGGCTGCCATAGATGGCACTGAGACACTTGGTGATATTCTTTTGCCAATGATTCAAGATGGAGGAGTATCTGAGACTATCAAAGTTTGGGCTGAAGACTTTGCCAACCTTGTATTTAGCTCTGATAATTTTCAGACTAACCCTAAAGAGAGGCATTCTGGCATATATGGTTATGCAATTAGAGAAGCTCGTATTGTCTCAGGAACGGCCGGTGATTTTTTAGAGCTGCCATTGAGTAGAGTTAGTGATATGTATGTGAAAGCATGTAGTCACATTACAATGAAGATTCAGAACATAACTACAGCTGACAGCACTACAGATGCTAATGCTTCTTTACTGAATCATATTGAAAGCAATCCTTTACAAGGAAAGTTGTACCATTTCAATGGTCCCATCCCGTTACTCAAGAAGACTTACAAGAAGAATGATAATGCTACTCTGGCTGTTACTAAATTTGCTGTTCCAAAAGCTGATGGATGTTTGATGCCTGCAACTGATGATACAGTAGTTCTGCGCATTATCTAAACCAAAGTGGCTCCTTAATTAATGTGGGGAGTGGCTTTCACTGCCTGCATAATTTTCTCTTTTCTTTTTTCTTTTCAGCACATGCACACAATTTTTGAAGGGTCTGGAACATCAAACATGGCCTGGTTCACCACTCTTTTGCTGCGGGCCCTGCTGCTAGATGGACTCTGAACCAGCACTTGCCTGGCTAAGACTGTAAAATCGTGTAAAGGGCGAAATTGAAACAAGGCATTACATGGCCCTTTTGCTGAGACAAAAAGGATTACAAAGGGCCAACCGCCACATGTGCTTGGTTGACAGGCATTGCTGGATAAGCGTAGATATATTATTAACCCCGCTTCTCAGATAAAGACAGAATCACCTCCAGCCGCCCAGATTTTGTGCTGGTTACTCCCATCACTGCAAAAACACAAAAACAACAAACTAATGTAGGGGGGGGGGTTCTTCGTAGTGGCAGGGGGTGATTGAGGGAGACTGGGAGCACCCCAGCAGCACCGCCAGCCACCAGTACAGCCATCAACCCCATACAGCATCGACCTAAAGACCTCAGCAAACCTCGGCGTGACATCCACCTTGTTGAGATCAGTATACTGTGAGGACACCAGACCTCAGAACCAGCTAAACGTTGCAAAGGAACAGCACAAAGACCTCTACAACATTCTCCGAGGAGCCTCCGTTACTCTCCACATCATCCTTTTGGGTGTGGGCGGCACCATCTACAACACTCACACGCTGAAGCCTTTCAAGGAACTGGGTCTTGATTCTCAAAGAGTAAAGAAGCTTGCCTCCAAGCTCCATGTGCACTCTGTGAACTTTACTGCTAAACTTGTCCATACCAAACGTGCCCTTTCCAGTACTATTATCAACTCTCATCAGGAGCCGGTTTCAGGCCAAGCCTGCAACCCTCGTCAAGAGTCTTGATCCCCATTGATTTTTCCTTCCTTTCCGCGGTGGAGGAGCTTTACGGTACTCAGTACCAAAGTGGCTCCTTTTCCTAAATTAAATATGGGAAGTGGTTTTCACTGCCTGCGTAGTTTTTTCTTTTTTTCTTTTTCTTTTAGGGTTGAACCGTACCGTAGCAACATTCCAAATTAGATGCAGAGAGAAGAAACACAAATTAGAAGTCTTGCTTAGGCTGCTGAAGTCAGCAAAATACAAAAAGTTTTGGGAGACCGTCTGACATGTCAGATCAAATCACCTTCACCGGAAAGCATAAGACGGAGCACAACAACTAATATTCTGTCTTGTTCAATAAGCTGGCTGGGTGTGCCAGTCTTATTGACGATTTTAGCGCCTTCGGACCAAGAATGGCCTCCAAGGTGGAAAAACCACCCAGCAGAGGAGTGAGTTATTTGCATCGCTGTGGTCCCTAATGCTTTTTTCCCTTTCTTTTTCTTTTCTAAATAAAACTGGTCCCAACCAGTGCAAATTGTTCTCTTAGGAATTTGATATGTAAGAGGTTATGTTAAAAGGCAAAACCTGAGACAATAGAAAGAGCCTGATAGATAGCCACAACGCAGTAGTTCAGGCGTGCTCGTTGAATACCAGAGTGTATGACCCAAGGAGGGGAAGGAAGCAAGTGCCAAATTTAGAGACCCAAGCAAACAAGTTGGAAGCTGAGTTAAAAAACAGCGCACCTGCATGCACGTTCTCAGAATTCTCAGAATTCTCAAAACTCTTAGGCTAAGAACAGTACAGAAAAGTTTTGGAAGGAAAGACCTTCACGGCTGGTTATGCAAAATCTTCAGATTCCCAATACAGCTGAAATTTGGATCATACAAAATTGCAATTTCCACCCCGCTTCTCAGACAAAAACTGGCATACCTCCTCTTTCCGGCAGTCCGGATGCTGAACTGCTTGGTATTGGGCACAAGTGTAAAAATCCCCCTCCAGCAGTTCGGTGGATACGAGCCGGAATAGAACTGGCATACCTCCTCTATCCGGCAGTCTGGATGCTGAACTGCTTGCTCCCAATTTTGCGAAAACAAAAAAGCAACAGACTAGCAATGAAGGGGGGCGGGTTCTTAGGAGTGGCAGGGGGCACCAACTGAGGAGGAGACCGGGAGCACTTCTACAGCACCGCCACCAACAGATCCACCTTCTCCAAACAGCATCTACCCAAAGATCTCAGCATTCTCCAGCGTGACATTCACCTCATCGAGATCAAGTATTGGGTATGAGGACACTAGACCACAGAACCAGCTGAGCGCAGTGCAGGAACAGCACAAAGGCCTCTGCTCCATCCTTCAAGGAGCCTCCGTTACCCTCCACACCATCCTTTTGGAAGTCGGTGGCATCATCTACAGCAATAACATGCTGGATCCTTTTGAGGAGCTGAGTCTTGATTTTCAAAGACTTAAGATGCTTGCCTCCAAGCTTCATGTTCATTCTGTAATGTATGCTGCCAAACTTGTCCATACCAGACGTGCCCTTTCCAGCACTATTATCAACTCTCATCAGAGACAATTTCAGGTCAAGCCTGCAGCCCTCCTGATCCCCATTACTAGAAAAAGGGATGGCAAATCAAAAAATATAAGTGCCTGTCTTATTATGCACTTTAGGATCGACCAACTCAGCGTCTTTCCAAACTCGCTCCTCTCATCCTAATGCTTCAAATCCGCAGCAAGTTCTTGCATGGGAACAGCACGCCCAATTCACCATCCTTAATGCGCAACAACGGCGGACCTTTCTGAATGACATTTTTTTGTCTGCTGAAAGAAAGAAAAAGGAAAAGAAAAAGGAAAAATAACGCAGATAGTGAAGAAACACTACCAGCATGGATTAGGAAAGGATGTCGTTTTGTCTTCTGCACCACCCAATGGATGCAGAGACGCAGAACATCCCACCTGGAGAATAGGAATTAGAGAAGTTTTTCAGTTGGGATCAGGTGGTTGGGAGGCAGAAGTATGTACACCACCAGGAGTATTGCTCATATATTTTGGGGGTCTAACAATGGTTGTATTGAATGTCTCGTCTCATATGTATGATTTTTATTGCGGATCTGATTGCATGTAGGATTCGTTTTTCATGAGTGCTGTGTGTAGACAAGTAACTCCGAGGCTGTGGAGTGGGTTCTTTGTGTGGTTGCTGTATATGTAGATGATGCCTGTTGCTCCTAGCAGGATGGTGTGAAGAGTTTTACGGTGTCCGAATAAGCAAGGTATTCGCAGATCATGTTGTTTTCGTGCCCTTTCTGCTTGTTGAGTAGGGGGAGTGTCTACACAGTACTTTTCGATTAAATGTAAATCGCGTTTGCTTGGTTGTATGTCTCTTGATTTCATAGCCAAAGGATATGGACTGGCAGCGCCATCTTCTAAATTATCACGGGCAACTCTTCTTGCATTATTGGCAGACGCATTACTGGCAAACCTAATTTGATCCGTGTTTGTTGGGTTCCATTTAGGGCGTGGTTGCTGGGTCGGCCCGGGGCGGAGTGATTATGATTGCATCTGGATTGCTAAGCAAATGTCCGCCGTTGTTGTGCATTGTAATTGGAAGGTAATAGCCAGGTTGGAATTATTCCTATCTGACTCTCTATTGAAGGGCGTATAATGCCTTGTTGTACCATTGTTGCACGACTCCCTATATCTGCTTGTGCTAGCATGCAGGCACCCTGTGTACCATGTTCGATCGCTATTAGAATCATTTGTCCAGTAGCGTCGTGCCTGTTGATAACCATTTTATTTATAATGGGATGAAGATATACAGCATGTGGCAGGTGCCGTCTAGCTTCTGGCAGATAGGGCAGATTCAATCAGTGAACCTAGTACTCTAAAATGCCTCTAACAGCAGATAAAGATGCCACAGCTAAGTGCTCTGCTGAAAATAAAAGTGGCCATGATATCCACATTAACACCGACGCCCATGCATCCCCATTCATCCATATTCTGGCCAGCAAGGGTGAAAAACCCTCCCCCAGCTTGCCTACCAGCCAGATACTCTTCTTAACACCTGCCTACCAGGAGGGCCTCAAGCAGAAAGGCTCTCCATTTTCTCAGATATCGATGCTGTAAAAGCACGCATGCACGTCCAACACAAACTAGGTCCTAAATAAAAACAGGTTTCAAACCATCAGTCCACAAAGTGCTACCCCAAATACCAAGAACCGATCGAAGAAGGTATTTCGAGAAAGACATAGGTAACTCGGTTTGGAAAATGTGTGTCACCTCTGGAGAAAAGAAAAATGTCATGCTCTGCCGCACAGATTTCATATACAACCAAAAGCGTGCCGCTCAGTGCAACCATATAGAAGGCCCACCAAACAAAGTGCATTCAGATCAAATAACTATCACAAGTACCAGAGGGGGTCAACGGAGGCCCCCAATGGGGGTACTTTTGAAATGTGAATTGAGTATGGTGGCCAGGACTGGCAACAATCAAGCTCAATACCCAGAGGTAGCTGCTTATAGCACCTGTACACCAACCTGATATTTTTGGTGTTGCCTCTTTTGTAGCTAAGTGCCTAGCCCTGTTCCCTTGATTTTTCTAGCGTTTTCTTTGGTTTGGTTACAGGCTTTTTCCCAAGCTTCCGCTCAGATGCCCTCCAGAGGCATATATAGCGATGTAACCTTACCTTACCTTACCTTATAGCACCTGAGCTTCAATGTTGCCGGTATTGGCAAAAATGTCTAGGTAATTGCCAGCGGCAGCGGCTGTGAACCCCACTTTCCACTGCTAACCCGCCAGATCTCACCACCTACTGCACCAATCTGGATCATTTTTATAAAAATGGTGTTATTTTGATAAATTGATATCATTGCAACAAAAATGAAGTGAAACGACCCAGTAGTTGGCCAGATACTCCATTTTGGCCCATTTCCCTACAGAAAATCAACAAAAGGGGTGCCAAAGAGGTGGAAAACCAACCTTCACTAAATCTACTCTTTAAAACCCAGGATGATTATGTATCATAAAGGAGGTGTTGCCATCATGTTTTGGGATGAAAATAGGCTCTGGTTGGGGAGTGGTGGCCTAAAATTTGAAAACCCAGCGCCAAAATTTGAACGGAAATCCCACCCAGACCACTGGGGTGGTCTGATTGCCCCCAAACTTTGTGGACCATCTAGTTATGTCCATCAACATGGTCTGCATCAAAAAAGTCACATTTCAGGACATTTGCCCCGTCGACCCCCTCTGGGGAAGTACAAGGGTCAGCACATCAAGCAACACTCCACCTGGCTTAAATCATTTCCTCAATTAATTAATTTCACCAGCTTAGTTAACGAGATCAGTCTAAAAAACCATTTAATCTCCACCAAAAATTAGGCGTGAGCCGCTTTCTTTTCCTTAATCAATGAGGGGGGTGGTTTTAACTGCCTGCATAGTTTTCTTCTTCCTATCCAAAAAGCAGAAAAGGCACAAGCGGAACAACATAAGCTGCTTATGCCTTGCCTGCTCGGACACCGCAAAACCCTCGGCATCATAAATTGCACCCATGGGAAACCAAGTTTACACGCCAACAGATCTGCATCATTAAAACCAGACGTGACGTTGAACGCAACCCTCTGAACAATACTCCTGGTGGTGTGCAGGCCCCTGCCTCCCAACCAACTGATCCCCATTGAAAAGCCTTTTCTAATAATTTCCAGGTGGGAAGTTGTATGGCTCCGCATCCATCGGGTGGTGCAGGACACAAAACAGCATCCTTTTCCTATCCATTGCGTTCTTTCCTTCACTTTGGTGCTGTCGTTAGCTGTGCTGCAATGGAACAATCAAAAGTGCACAGGCACCACACGTCCTTCCGTCAAGACCCAAGTTGGAACAACACCAAACTGGCTCTTTCATTCAAACCCCACCCTGCATTAATGGCAAGTGTGGCAAATAAAATAGGCATCCACGCCCAGGCAGCAGGAAAAAAAGCCGCAAGCACAATTTACTTCCAGACTGGATGGATTTGCCAATGATGTAAGAGAGCAAGCTAGCTGCCTTGGCAGCTGCCCCGTTCCACATCCCTGAGTCAATAAGCCAAATCTCCTTACTCAAAAACAAAAGTAACGCGTGAACAATTCCAATGCCTGGCGAGCAGAAAGGCACAAGCACAATATATTGCCACGAAGTTATAAGGCAGTTTTTCAATCCCTTATCAAGGAACAAATGGACGGAGTACTCTGTCAAAATAGATCTGTCGAAATACATCTTTGCGGTCTTCCTGCCCTTGTTATTGATTGATACATTGCAAGTTGTACGTGTCTTAACAACCACACATTGCTTCTGAACTGTGACTATGCAAAATTTGAGATACCTGACTAATATTTCCCAGTGCGACAAGCTATGCGGGGGACACCTTATTGAATAACTAAACCAGGCCTGTGCACTTTTGCCACTTTTCTTATAAAGTAAGCAAGGCCTCTTCATGCACATAACTAGAGGCAAATGCAAAAGCAAGCATGCTTTATAATGCAGGCAATCAGGGAAATTGGCCTTACTGGAGCAGAATACGTTGAAACCCTCCAGAAAAAATGTAGTTTTGCACCAATGCGAGGCCTTTACAAAGCAAGTATAGAATATGCTTGTGACACACGTCTGCGGTACGTGTCGACGTAAGTGAGGTACACAAGTCACTTCAGTCCCTGGCCCCTGAGCATAGTTATTGTAGTCCATACCTTTCAAACAATCCTACAGTCATGGCTGAAGTATCAGGTGCTGGTCTTTCATTCACACTGCCTGGTACAAAACTGGTCACATTGTGAGAAGCACCCGTCGGCAAAGATCTGGACTGAGGTGATGCATGAGGTGCTCTTACGGAGAAATCATGACTCGGTAGGCTCTTTAGAAAGGCGTGCATCTGCGAGATAATATGCAACAATTGTGAGGAGATCTGTAATAGGTCGATACTTATGCAACAAAGAGTTGCATGAGGAGGAGAGTTGCATGAGGAGGGAACCTTTTAGCGCTCCTCCCTAGAAATTTCCCTTTTCTTTCCTTTGATTTCCTGTACGGGCAACTGAAGCCCAAGATATGCATGGTGACTTTTGCTTATCGACTCATATGCATCAGCTTATTATCCTGCCACGGCATGCAAGCCACCCTTTTCAGACATCCCCAGCCAGAACATCCACAGTCCCTTACATTTAAAACATGATGTGGAGACAGTGTTGAGCATGTTTGGATGTGAATTCTCCCTGCTGAGGCGGTCTGGCTTGCTGGGCTCTTACAAACAGGCGTTCGGCCTAGCAATCCTTTACCTCAAGCGGACTGGCCTTTGAAATGGCAGGGTAAATGACGGTTCTCTTAAACTCTTGAGCAGCAGCAGCCCACGGCGGTTCAAGAGAAGTTGCCAAACGATGAGCGTCCCACAGTTTACTAGAGGCACATTGAGGGCCGTTGGTACCACTCTGACAAAATTGAGAAGAGCCATGCTCATAATGAACAGCACCCTGCAGCGCACAAGGAATATGTTTGAGAGGTTCTTTCCAGGCTCGTTTATAAGGCAGGGGGAATCCAGATTCGATAAAGCAAGTCCATCACACAAGTCACTCGCCTACAAGAAATGGAGTTATGCTGCAAGCAGAGAATTCTGCAGTGTTTTGATGTGGCCCGAGCATGCGTATTCATGTCACCATCTAGGATGTTGTAAACAAAGGGGAGGCAACATGCTCCTGCAATGCATTAATACCGTTTGTCGCCATTCTGTCTGCACTACATTACCCCAAAAAGCTCTTAGACATGTTACTCAGCATTGCAGAATATCAGGCTGGACCTTACTCATATCACAAATTACACACCTCCGTACAGCAAAGTGGACAAGTAGAAAAGTAATACGGAAAAGTCATAACAAGCTGTGTTCTTTACACTTCAGAGAGCCCCACCAAAAGAAGGTTTGATCCTGGTGCAGTTGGCATGTTGCAATGCACTCCAAAGGAAAGGGCCATGGCGATACAGCTGCTAGGAGCAGCTTCGCGTGCCACTGCGATGGCAGCTCCAGCCTGCAGATGCGCATGTGCTTGTGAGTGTATGTCCTTTGTAATTAACGCTAAAAGCTAAAAGCAAATTGAGCACCCCTGCCAAATTGTCGCAAATCATAGTACAGCTTCTACGTGGCCACAACTTTGATGAATCACATTTCACTTTGAGACCGTGTCGTGCCCCAATGATGGCACCTTGTCATTGTCCAAGAGCCTTTTTATCTAAAGCACCTTATATACGAATGAACTCAAATCACCATTTTCCGTATTTGATGCATCATAAAGCTCTCCCCGACGATGACCATCTTGACCGAGGAGGGTTCTGGAACAACGTGGCATTCCAGGATTGTACGGTGGCAGTCCACGCCTCGAGATACCTGCAGGAAAAGCAGACTAGGGCGTTCAAATCACTTTCCCACTCACGTCTACCACGGGTACAAGATGTTCAGTGCTTTTTGCATTGCGCTCACCAAAGGGTTGGCCTTGCTTGCCCTTGTTCCTGTCTGTGGCGTACATTGTTCCTGCTCAATCTGAGACGTTCAGAGCCAACAAGGAACACCCAGGCAACATGTAACACCCAGGCAGGGAACAGACAAGCAGGCAGGCTGGCAGCAGGCAAGAAGGGCCAAGAAACCGTGACAGTGATCCTTGATAAGGTTTGAGCCAAGATTGGGCTTAAATTTGCCAGGCATCATATGTGCGCTGATGAACATCTGACAAACCATCTCTGCAGAAATAAGTCTCCACTCCACGCACTGCCCACCAAACAAACTGATTCACAAGCACAGCGCCCCAAAACTTGGCAACTCAAACTATGCGCTCACGCACAGGGTGATGGCTGTAATCGTCAATACTCCCCACTCCACACACGGCGCGTTAACTTACATTGCCACGCACGGTGAATTAATATTAATATTAAGGAGAACCATATTTTTATGGTAGGGGAAAGAGCTTATTGCGCTAGAGCTTATTACACTCCACGCACAGGCAGGCACAGGCAGGCAATAGCAACTCCACACACAGGCAAATTCAGGCAGGCAATAGCGACTCCATGCACAGGCAAACTCAGGCAGGCAATAGCCACTCCGTGCACAGGCAGGCACAGGCAGGTACTTACTACTCGACGCACAGTACGTGAGGGCATGTACCCAAACACTCCACGTACAAGCAGGCACACTTACTCCACTCCACACACAGCCCACGCACACACTCTGCTCTACGCACTGACAATGGTGTGAGGTAGGGCATGGAAAAGCATCACTCCATACAGTCCTCAAGAGCCCCATCCAAGCAAACTTCCGCGTGTCGTCGACATATAATGAACTATATTTATATAGCCCATGGACAGAATTAATTGAATGTAAGCTCAGATTCAGCCTGGGAGGTGCCCTGGGTGGCCCAGGCCAGATCTTGCTGACCAAAGCGTCGTGAGCCCATGTCTTGGGCAGCCCAACCCCTGTGCCCTTCCCCACCCTCCTGACAATGCAGGGCTACCAGAGTACTCAATTCACTTTGGCAGCCAAAGCCTCAAGTCAGGAGGTGCCCTGGGCGTCCTGCTGGCTTGTGTGAAGTTAGGTGGGAAGCCGGCAACGCTAGGGGCTTACGTCCCCACGAGGAGGGCTTTGCCAGCAAGTGTTTTTGGTATAGGTGTTTTTGGTGTAGGTCTAGGCATGTTTATGACTTTCACGGAGTTTCAAAAACTTCTTTGGCCCTATATCATGTCCTGCAATATTTCTATCACTTATTTTGAACCAGGGTTGGTTAAAGTAACCCTTTTGTGGGTCGCTGCCAGTCATGAACGATGAGACCGCCCTTAAGCAAACTAACATGCAAACAGCATGTTGACTTTCCTTTGCCCTTTTGTGGTGTTCTCTTTCATACAAAATGTTTGTTGAAGCAAATTGGTGCTGACTGGTGCTTATTGGTGCTGAACAGAGCTAAATGCCTTGCGAAGTGATGCGGGGAGGGCAAATTATAAATTCCATTCAAAGTTTATGGGGTGCGGGATAAGTACGGTAAGGTACGGTACTAGCTAATAAGTGTGCATACTGTTTGTGCATGATAAATGGTGAGAAAACCCAAAATGTCAGATTTTTCTACGTACCTCAAAGTAACGGTGCGTTTACTGTAACAAATGTTTGTGTATTCATTTAGAATTACTCTCGCATTTATCACGTTTAGACTAATCACCTTGCGTTTTACAATGAACGCAATGAACCCAGCAGAATCAGGCCACAGCGGCCTGAAGCAGGTTGTAGCTGGGAAGGAAGGACCGAAACTCCAGAAATGCTTGCAATATGCTTGCATGCACTGGAGAGCGCTTCCAATCTTTGATGGATAATTTGGAGAAGTTCAGGGTTCATCTAGCAGCAGGGCCCGCAGAAAAGAGTGATGAACCAGACCATGTTTGATGTTCCAGACCCTCTCGTTGTGCATGTGCTGCTCCTCACACATAAGTTAAATATTATAATAGTTGCCTGTTGCCTCCCACATTCTTGATATCCTCAGTGTGACAGTCCATTTTTTCATGTGCCCAAAACACACAGCTGATTCCCCCTCTTTAATTTATTGCGGTCGGCTGGTCCTGGCAGAGGCTTGATTGTTTACTAATCTGTTCAGTGCTGCAATGTGCCTTTTTTCCCTTTCCAAGAGTTTTTTTTGTAGATACCGTACTGTCCGAGATTTGAAAAACCCCAATTAATAAACCCCAAAACGATTATTGCGAGGGGGGCACATATAGTTCATTAACACAATGCGAGCCTATGCGAGGTCCTTTTAGCCCTCTGAGCTGCACCTACATGCGTATGCACGCGCGTGTGCGCGCATACGTATGTGTTGGTGCGTATGTGTGCGTACGTGCACGTACGTGCGTGTTTGTGTGCGTGTGCGTATGAGTGTGTGTGTGTGTGCATGCGGGTACGTGTGCGTGCACGAACGTATGTGTGTGTGTGCGCATGTATGCGTGCGTGCGCTTACGTGCGTGTTTGTTTGTGTGTGCGTGCGTTGTGTATGTGCGTGCGTGTGTGTACGGTTGCGTACGTACATGTGTGCGTGTGTGCGTGCGTTGTGTACTTGTGTGTGTGTGTGCACGCATACGTGTGTGCATGCGCGTACGTGTGTGCATGCACGTAGGTGTGTGTGTGTGTATGTGTGCATGCGGGTACGTGTGCGTGCGTGCACATGTGAAAGGAATGAAGGCGTCTTTCCTCCTTAATAGAGGGCCAGCCTCTCAAGCTGTTGTCCACCTTGGGGGCTTACCCGGCCTGTCCCCATTCGTGCTTAAAATTAATTACAATGCGAGCTTCGCGAGGCCCTGCTTTGGACGGCACGTGTCAAATCAAACAAAATTTGTTTAATCGGAATCCTGACGTTGAGAGCCATCCATTGGTATACATTTCAGATCCGGGAGGGGGGGGTGGGGTGGTCCCCCAGTGTGGTTTTAGTTTTGGGGGGGGGTAGCTGTAGGCATGTCCAAAAGTCAGAGGCACACGCGCTCAGGTGCAGGCTGCGGGGTGAGTCGAGCCGATGGAGCAGCAATTCACTCCAAACTTCCAGGAATTTCAGCATGAGATAGTGGAATTATGAATAAATGAAAGCAATGTGGGGCTGTGCAAGCCAGTTGTGGTTGCCTGAGAATGTCGTGTACACGGGCGTCCGTATCTCAGTTTTTGCCCCGAAACTCTGCAACACTTTCAGGTCTTGATGAGTATATGCTGATGGATGCCTATTTGAAAAAGGAGCAGATTGGTACCCTTTTTTGTCAGGTGGGGGCACTGGAAGCGGGGTTTGGGGGGTGGGTGGTCCCTCAGGGGTGTCAATTTTTACAAGTAAATGTGCCTTCCAAAAATAAATCTAAAATGACGGTAAGTAATCACCCACTGTGAAAGCAAGACGCAATTTATTAAGATTGTTTGTTAATCATTCATCACCCTATTGGACTGATTTATGCAAGAGCCCATGTGTGCTGCAGGAGGTGCCACCAGGAGGCCCAACATGCTGTACTATTTCCACCTTGTGCTGAACTGTCGCAGCTTGACACCCATCGCATGATTTGACAAGAACAAGTAGGATCGGAGGGGAGTAGCATGGTCAAAAGTCGCCGTTGCTACATGCCATGTAAACCGGCATGCGCTTAAGTGGCTCAAACAGATTTAAATAACCTCCAAAGGTGCCCTGTGTGATCTGCGCTGGCAATTGTAGTTGGGGCAGTTGGCACCTGGAAGGCGTCATATATATAAACATAATGAATTGCCTGTACTGCACCAGTCTCCCCCCCCAAAAATTAGCCATTACAGGCTCCCTGGAACTTAAGTGACGCCGGCCCCTTCCTCTTTACCAAGGAAGACCTTCTCGCTGCTGCAGTGGAGCTTATTCCGCCTGAATACTACCAACAAGGTTCGTGTTTATGCCCACTCATGCGGTTTGTGAAATTGAACAAGCGCGCGGATGTACAGCAATCTGTGATGCGACAGGACGCTGGGACTGTACTGAGTGTGTGTTGTGGTGGATTGGAGCCATTGCCAGGGCCGTTCAGGACAGGCACGGGGGGGGCCTTATTCGTACTTTCCAGGGCATAATGATTAAACCACTGCAACCGCTCGCATGAATTTGCTCATAACCATTAAATAAGCTGGTCCCGCATTGAGCCCGCACGCACGCAATGGAGCTCACCGATGCTGAACTGCTCAAGGAGCACCGCAGCATCCACCTGACCTTGGAGGAAGAGGCTGAAGCTGAGAAGCTAGATCAGGCTGAGCAAGTCTATCTTCTCAGGCTCTTCGTAGGCTGGTAAAAAGAAAAATCCCTTGCCTGTCTGCCTCCCCATATCTTTGCCATTGCACACGCGTGCGTACGCCCGGTCAACGCTTGAGTTGTGTACACACCGTTGTGCCTGATGCAAACACGTTTTGAGGCCATGGCTTCCAAGGCAGGCAGGCCAACGCTGTCAAGGGAGCTTGACTGCGTGTTTGTATGAAGCTCTACATCTGGGGTTCGCTCCCTGATTTAATGAACAGCAGTCTCCATAGCCTACCTCTTTTGTACACGCAAAAGAATGGAAGCTGTGACGGCCCACAAACAATGCCAGCGCCTGCTTGAGGCGGCAGAGAACAGATGACCTTTTCTCAGGGCAGACGTGCAGGTCACTCCTAAGGGTGTCATCATTGGCAAGAAGCTCCTTGACCTGAACCCAGCTGCTTGCACCTGCGGGAGCAGAGGACAAAGCAGGACGACTAGAAGGCTGTTTCCTTCTTTTCAAAAAGGCTGAACAGCAAAGGTAATGCAAGCCCTGAAGTGCCAAAACCAGCACAGTCATGTCCAACGCCTTCCCTGACCTACCATGCTTGCAATTCATACAAAGTGCAATGAACCCCCTGCAGCCTTGTGCAACATGCTGCAAGATTTCCTATATGAATACACCTTGCAGCCTTTTTTGGAGCAATCCTGCATACATGCTACGTGTGTACCGTGCACCGTATCACTCACCCTGACCCAACAAAGGCATGTTGAACAACATGGGCATTTTGAACAACCCTAACCTCAAATGCACCCTGTGACCTGTAGCAGAGAATTCCATTTTTTCAATCTACTTCTTTTTGTTCGTAGAAAGTGACCTATATTAATAGTTAAAGCTATAACCTTAAAAACACAAAAACTCTTGACATGACATGATGGTTGAGAATAAGGAGGAGTGAATGGGTCACTACCAGCATTATTACCAAAATTACCTGTGTTGTATCCTGTTTTAGTAAACTGTCTGCTTTTCTTATGCACTAGTTCACACAGAGCGTCATCGCCCACTATTTAGACGCCACTGTCTATAATGCAACTTGCGCAGCAGCCGGCTGATTGACAATTGTAAGCCTCTCTTCTTACCTGCGTGCCCTTCCAATTGTTGCTGAGCCCACCTCAACTCAGGACTAGGAAGCTGGGCACGCACGCGTCGAGGAAGTACTACCTACATAAAAATTTGAAAGCAGAAGCAGAAAAGATTCCCACTGAGTCATCTGTAAATTACACAACACAAATATACGCTCAACTAAATAAACCAAGTTGTGACTAGGCATGGATCCTTGAATTGCAGGTACATTTCAACTAGCATTGCTAAGTATGTCGTTTCCACTGTGAGGTGGTGAGGTAGGTTACAAGGACTTTTGGTTGTACTCCTCAAGCCCAGATCTAAAAAATCTGCAAGAAATGAAGCAAGAAATGAAATGCAAACTGGCTTCAGCTACAACTCCATCACAATGCCACTTCAATATTAGAAATGAATATGATGAGGCAACAGTGACAACGTTACCTGTGGATCGAGAGTCCACCATGGGAGGTGGTATTCATAAGTGCGCGCAAGGGCTGACTTGCGCACATGGAATTGAAGGCTTGTGGGATGGACCGCGGCTAACACTCGCACGCACTGAGGTAAGTGCATGTTTACGCACCTGCGTATGCAGACCAACAGGATGAGACGTGAGATCCTGAAGCTTTGGATTTTTTTCCTTAAGACACGGCAAAACAAGAGCTGCTCGGTTCTACCCGCCGTGCACTTTGAAATTTCTCCTTATATGAGCATGAGTTGACAGCAAACCTTCAGGCAATGCAGGCAGTACGCAACTTACCTGCACAACACATCAGACTCAGCACAGAGGGCAGTTTGGGAGTAGTTTGTCATGATTACGTTGCTTGCTGCGCTGACATTCTTGTCCGTGCGGGAAGCGCAAGATATGTGTGTGTCCTGCAGAGCGACAGGAGCAAAGCACAATGGAGGGGCAGGCCAGCAAGGTAGAAATTGCTGGAGAGTTGCAAGCTTGCCGGGTGGTGAGGGTGTGGGCTCGCAGGTTGCCTCCTGTGTTTTACCTTATGGTAGAAACCCGACTGGGTAAGGGCGGTGCACAGTGTCGATTCCACTGTCAGGAAACCGTTTTGAGCCTGGAACCCCTGGACATAAAAGGAAACAGATCAATTGTGTGCTCTGCACCTGCACACACATAGGTAAGTGCATGCACACTCACTGAAATTCAAGCGTGTGTGCAGGCGCTCACACATATACACACACGCAACACGCACACACATGGACACACACACATACGCGCGCACACACACACATACACACATGCACGCACAGACACACACACACACATACACAGACACACACATAGGCACACACATAGGCACACACACACATACATAGACACACACACATACACACACATAGACACACACGCACACACGCACACACACACACACACACACGCACGCACGCACGCACGCACGCACGCATGCGCGCACGCACACACGCACGCACGCACGCACACACGCACGCACGCACGCACGCACGCACGCACGCACGCACGCACCTTCGCATACACACACACACACCAGGAATGAAAAGGCTTACATGCATCCCATCTCCTGAGTAGGCGATGATGAAGACACTCATGAATGTGAAGTGGTGTTCCTATCAGTTGGGGGGCAGTTGGGGGGGAGTAATCATTTATGTATACAATTAATTAAAGTGTTGGTTTGCTTCCTTTTTAGGTCCCCATTTGGGATCCCTGGAATTCAAGTGACACTCTTGCTCTTTACCAAGGAAGACCTTCTCGCTGCTGCAGTGGAGCTTATTCCGCCTGAATACTACCAACAAGGTTCGTGTTTATGCCCACTCATGCGGTTTGTGAAATTGAACAAGCGCGCGGATGCACAGCAATCTGTGATGCGACAGGACGCTGGGACTGTATGAGTGTGTGTTGTGGTGTGATGGGAGCCATTGCCGGGGCCGTTCAGGACAGGCACGGGGGGGGCCTAATTCGTACTTTTCAGGGCATAATGATTTAACCACTGCAACCGCTCGCATGAACTTGCTCATCATCATTAAATAAGTTGGTGCCCGCATTGAGCCCGCACGCACGCTATGGAGCTCACCGATGCTGAACTGCTCAAGGAGCACCGCAGCATCCACCTGACCTTGGAAGAAGAGGCTGAAGCTGAGAAGCTAGATCAGGCTGAGCAAGTCCATCTTCTCAGGCTCTTCGTAGGCTGGTAAAAAAAAGATTCCCTTGCCTGTCTGCCTCCCCATATCTTTGCCATTGCACACGCGTGCGTACGCCTGGTCAACGCTTGAGTTGTGTACTCACCATTGTGCCTGATGCAAACACGTTTTGAGGCCATGGCTTCCAAGGCAGGCAGGCCAACGCTGTCAAGGGAGCGTTTGAGTAGTGCATAAGCTTGGGACCACCTACCCACTTCCTCCCTTTTCCTGTACCCTTCTGCATTGCATTGCAGGGTGCCCAAGCACTACGAGAGCAAGGACCTGGCCCCGCTGTTCAGCAAGTTTGGCGTGATACGAGATATCATTTGCCTCAAGGTGGGTAGTTGGCCTTGTGGCCCTGCTTCGTGGGTGTTTGCGGTCACACGTAATTCATTGAACGAGTCACACGTAATTCATTGAACGAGTGTTTGTCTCTCTTGGCGAACGATGGCAGCAGTAGACTTGCGACTCACAGAGACAGCGCAGGCGCACGAAGACCTCGAAGGTCCTCTTCCATACTGCAGAAGAACTTGGCTGCACCAGAGTGTGCTCTATTTGTATGGCTAGTATGGCACAAGACACAAACACGCCGGTAATTCGTGTCGCAGGACAAGCTGTCCAATCAACCCCGCGGTTGTGCCTTCGTGAGCTACGGCACCAAGCAAGAGGCGGAGCTCGCCATCCAGCACCTGGACAAACAGGCTTACCTCCCTGGCGCACTGTGTCCGCTAGAGGTGCGTCACACACAAGACAATGTCTTCTACTCCCCAGGTTACCCTCCTGCCTGGAAGAAGCAGTTGCTCCTTTGTACAGCATGAACAGATGATGCTCAGTCCTCTAACCTCGATGAATCACACTCGAGCGTGATGCTGATCCACCAAAAGTGCCAATTGCATGCAGGTCCGATTTGCCAAAAGCCACCACTACATACAAGCAGGTGCGACTGTGCAACCCACGGATCATTGTTGCAGACCTATCAGTGCTAGTCGCTTACTCCTTGCTGTTGATCCCTAGCTCATGTCAAAAGACAGGCCAAAGACAGGAGGCATGCGAGGCTGAGTTTTCATTATATAGTCAGTCCTCCACTGACAGGCACATATGGCGTTTTCCTGCTGCCATGCATGCCGTTGGTTTCCCAATTGTGCCCCGAATTTCGTTTGTGCCTCCTGCCTTTCTTGTTCTCTGTAGGTCCTGGTCCAAGGGACAACCGTTGCTGCTTCTACTCCAACGCCCCTACGCAGCTGGCTGAGCACGAAATCAGTACATTTTTCTCTCAGTTTGGTGTGGTTGAAGAAGTCAACCTTTTTCGCGAGCGCAAGACAGGGAAGAGCAAGGGTTGTGGGTTTGTCACGATGCAAACAAGGGACCAAGCTCTGAAAGCTATTGAGACGATGGGGGGAGAGCCTGAGGTGTGTTGACTGGCAGCATGATAGCACGACGAGATAGCACTATTTTGACGCCTGCACACATGTGCACACGTGACAGCATTAGAGCTTGAGTTGCAGAGCAAGTTGGCATTCCTTATGTGCTCTGGAGAAAGAAAGCTTGCGATTGAGGTGGATGCACATCGCCTGTACCATTCAGGATATGATGCAAGTCAAGTGGGCTGACCCTGAGCTCCAAGTGAAGAAGAAAAAGGCAGTAGATGACTCAAACGCTGACAACCGCATGGTGAGTGAGTTCTTTTCCTCTGTTACTGCAGCAGCAAAAATTGAAGCAGCTTCACCGACCCGCGTTCCTTGGTCTTTAAGCAGATACTGTGAGTGACCTGTTGAGCATGCTCACCAAGTCAGGAATAGTTGGTTGTTGGCGAGCCGCCAAGCACTTTCTTATTCCCCATCATCACCCTGCCTCCCTGCCTGTGCAGCTCTTCTTTGCCAAGGTGCTCCGATCTGCCACTGAGGATGAGGTGCGGGTGCTGTTTTCTGGCTTTGGCAAAGTCTACGACGTAAACCTGTTCCGAGCTTTCCAAGGCGCCCCTACCACCAAGGTATGGGTTGTGCTATTCTATCTTTTTTGTTGTTGTTGAGTGAAATGCAGAAGGATCTGTGCAAAGCTGCTGACACTACGATCGACGAGTGCGCAATTTTCCCTACATATGCAAGGCTTTCCACACAAGTTTCCAACACTGATGCCTCGCTACCCCCTGTGTTGCGCACAAACACCAGCCACTTGTAACTTGCACAGGGATGTGGGTTGGTGACGATGGGCACGCACGAAGAGGCAGTCAATGCCATTGACCACCTAGAAAGCAAATTTGTGTGGGAAGGCATGGAGTCGCCCATGGTGGTGAAATGGATGGATGCCGCTCTGCAGCGCAGGCGCAGGGAGCAACACCTGGCCGCCATGCGTCAAGGACTGGTGCCCAACATGGCCATGGGTGAGTGGGACAATGCAGCAGTCCAGTCATGTGTGCGTGTGTGTTGTGAAGTTCGGTCACGTGCTTTGGCGATGGGCATAGAAACTAGAGTTTGAGGGAACATTGCTGTTTGTTGATGGGTGTCAGCTGCTATAACGCGGTTACTATTGCTGAACAGCTAGACATTCTTGGATACCCGCAGGCATGGCCCTGCCTAGCCTGCCTGACTCTGCGCGCATGAGCATGCTGCCCATGTATGTGCCGTCTGAGCCAGAGATCTCTGAGATGCCTCCCACTGGCTGTGCACAGGTATGTACTCTTGAAAGGAGAATATGTTCTTGTGCCAATTTTTGTCTCTAACAGCATTTCTAAGCCGCCGGATATGACCAAATAGGTTCTCTCTGACTTCCCTCTGCCCTTGCTACTACATGTCCAACAAACGGCATTACCGTCGAGCACATCAGAGAGGAACTTTAGGTCCTCTCCCTTATTTTTGAACGTGACGGCCATTCCTCTTAAAACATGGTCAAGCGCGCAAAGCCCTGTTTAACAAAATCGCTGCGCAGGATGCAATCAAGCTGTTCATTGGAAACATTCCCAAGCTGTGCACTGAGGAGCAGCTGCTACCTTTTTTCGAGACCGTGGGCAAGGTGGTGGAGCTGGTGATTGTCCGCGACAAGATCAGCCATGAATCAAAGGGGAGTGCCTTCGTCTGGTATGGCGTGCGTGCACACGCGGAACGTGCCATCCTGCAGTTCAACCTGCGGCATGTGTTACCCGACCCCTCAGGCGAACAGGTGGGAAGAGGTGAAGCACCAGGAGTTGCGTAGCTTAAAATTTGAAATGTACTTCTTTTTTATAGAGTTCAACTGTGATATCCTCTTGGCTGTGTGTGCTTGTCCTAGAAGAGAGTTCACCTTAATTAAATATTTCTCAATTGGATTAAGGCAGTACGCGCCATTTCCATGTAAATGTCTTTTGACCTTGACGCGTGTAAATACGGGGACATGCCGTACACACTCCCTAATCATCGCGATGTTGCAGGACCGTCCACTTGTGGTACGCAAGGCTAAGGCACGCGCCAAGGCCCTGATAAATGGCCCCAACGGTGCCTCTGCCATCCACCCTGCTGTGAGCATGCTGACTGGGAGTGTCAATGGAGGTGGCCTGCCTTACGGATCTGGCACGCAGAGCAACTTTTTCCAGTAAGTTTGTATACACAAGAGGTGCCACACCTAAACATCAAACCTTGATTGTTTGAATATCTACCCTCTGATCTTTCCCTTCTTCCCCTCAGTGTGTCTTCTACTTTCTTGACCATGTAGCAGCCCGGGGAACAATGGGCTGGGTCTAAGCTCAGGCATGATTGGCAACCACATAGTAGGCAGCAACGGCAATGGGCTGGCCAAGATGCAGGTGAGCATGGTGATATTGAAGAGAGGAAATACCAGGAAGAGGGGCTGGCGTTGCTTTGTCTGGCTGGCGTTGCTTTGTCAGCAGTGATGTACAGCTACAGACAACTGCTTCATCCTGCACAGTGATGTACAACAATGCACCGCAAAAGTTTTTGCGTCTTTCAGATAAAAAAGATTGCCAGACTGACTGTTGTAAAGTAGCCTGAATTGCTTGCCACACTTCCTTCTTGACAGTGTCTCACTTGTCAAATACACTGACATGACATGCACTTGCAGGCAGCTCACATGGGCAATGGCATGGTCGCGCAAAGCATGGACTCTGTGCCCCTCATGCAAGGCATGGCACCACTGGGGCAGTCTTACGCATCTTCCCCGCTGCACGGAGGCGCTTACCGTGCGCTGCAAACTTCTGGCACTGGCCCTGTGCAGGGTGCACAGCTTGTTAGCATCCAGGGTGCGCCTACTGTTCAAGAGGCTGGGCTGTACGAGGCGTACGGAGCCGGTGAGTGAAAGGGTGTGAGGAGGATGGCGATAGGGTTGGGGAGGAGGTATGTTTGGAATAATGTGCCTGGAACGAAGAAAGGCGTGTTCAGATGTGCAGTTAACTAGAAATTGCACCTGCTTCCTTTCTGATTTTATTTGCTTCTGCCTGATACGTAATCAATACCTGCCTGTGTTAGGTGCCGGTGACCCCAACATGGATCCCTACGCACCCCAAGACACCATGAGTCAACTGGCCATGTCAATGCCCATAAATGAGCAGCAATTGGCCATCGCCAACACCCACCTGTACAGCATACAAACAATGTCTGGTGCGCAAGTGCAGGTGAGTGGTTGTCACTGCTGAATGGGGAGGGAACGCTTTTAGGCAGTGGTCTCCTTGTCAGACTGTGTTGCTAAGTCTCCAGTACGCAGAAGCAGTTACCTGGCAGTGGCCTCACCTTCAAATTTATCTTTCTGAAGAGGAGCTATGGAAGCAATGATTGGAGGGGTCAGTGCAATACACAACCTCATGGCTCCATCAAATTTACCACTGTCAGTGTCCTTGAAGGGCCCTTTTGGTCCATCCTGTACATGTTCCCGAAATCAATAGTTTTCGATTTCTTGCCCAATGCGTGCCTCGCAATTCCTTTGTAATTTAGTCATTTATAGTGCTCGCGATAAACCGTAAGGGCATCATAAACAAGTAATGTGTGGTTATAGGAGCTTTCATGTAGGCTTCAAAGCTAATGCACCCTGCAATCCTTGTTCCGGTTGATGTATGTCCCTTGCTGCATGCCCAAACGTGCGCAGATCAGCCCAGGCGCCCCTGGCCTGTTCCACCTGGTCATGTCCGGCACACGCAGTCAGCTGGAATCTGCTCAGAAGCTGGTGGCCTCCGTCACCGGGTAAAATAAACGCTCTCTCTTCCTCGTCCACTTGCTGTATCGCGCTAACTTTTCTACTGTTCTTGTGGCTTTTCATGTTTTGTCAGATGCCACGATTTCGCAGCTGTCTAAATCAATTGAGTGAACTTCTGTGCCGCAGGGGTGCAGGAGGTGCTGCTTGGTAGTTGATAGGCCTGCTGCTCTTTATGAGAACGACTGAGCATTGGCTCCGTCCACGTCATGTGTGGTCAATTAAGTACAGATGGTGTCATTGCATGCCTCCCAAAGACAGGAGGGAGGTTGAAATATGAGGGATCCTGGTTGTGAATGTGCATGTTTCTTTGAGTATGCTTTACAAGTAACAATCCACGAGATGCAGATGGGTGCTCTGTTGGTTCACATGTCCTAAAATTAAAACCTGCTCAACAAGAAAAGTTTAATTACCCTAGTGGATCTAGCACGTACTCAAATGGTCCCAAGAGCCTCTTACCATCACTGATCTAAAAAGTGCTTGAAGCTGAAGGCTTGAGATTGGTCTCTTGTATTATGGGTGAGAAACGGTGTTCAAGGGTGTGCAAAACAGGCGGATTGTAATGGACTGATGATTTTGTATCTGCCTCAGTCAATGAGCGGAAGAAGCATTCCTGCACAAGTCATTGTTATTTCAAGCAAACCTCATCCCTCCTCCTTCCACCAATGTTCGGTGTGAGTGTGCAAGTAAAAAGTGGAATTGTTTCTGTACTTGCAAGCTCCCTGATGCCTTTTGTCGGCTTTCGTAGAGGTCGGTTGAAATTTTATTGGCCAAACACTGGAACTGCGGTGGCCACACCCTAGATGCTTTAAGCCTAGTTTGCGAATCTATCACGCGTGTAACTCTTCAAATAATTCATTATTGTGTACCTTTTTTGACACCGGTATTTTCGGGGCTTGATGACCCTCGATTTAAATCATGGATTTGTTTACCATTTTAGGACCTTTAATATAGGTTCTTGCAAAAGCATGCAACTTCTCTGGCAAGCCGCACTGATGCTACTTGCACTTCACTTTTAATGTTCATGAAAATAAAATGCATATGGTGTCAGCTCCAATCACTGTCACAAAGTACAAGACTCAGCACATCAACGTTCTTCTCCCTTTCACAAGGGGTTACAAGGATGGCCTACAGCCCGAGTCTCTGGCTGATGGCAATTGGCTGGTGAAACAAAATCAACCAGTGTCGAAAATTGAAACTAAATCTGACATGAACTTGAGGAGTCTGTATGAGTCTTGATTCAATGGTTACAATGGGGGGTGACCTTCAGCCAGGTAGTTTGGCTGATCGGCTGCTGACTGGTCTCGGCCAGCCACAAATAAATCCATAAGCTCAGAAAGAAAAAGAAAAAGTCTATTGTTCTGCT
>Ga0307963_1000542_pt1 | contig 25729 bp, 29 predicted proteins | sample OrgLakmetagen594_FD_201829 | JGI IMG/M metagenome (GOLD analysis project Ga0307963, IMG submission 201829) | Saline water microbial communities from Organic Lake, Antarctica - #594 | ecosystem: Environmental > Aquatic > Non-marine Saline and Alkaline > Saline | place: Antarctica: Organic Lake... | reverse complement strand
CGCGCACGCGCACGCGCACGCGCGCACACACACACACACACACACACACACACACACACACACACAAGCACACACACACACACGCACACGCACACGCACATGCGTACACGCGCACACACATATACAAATACACACACGCACACAAATGCACCACATGCACATACACACGTGCACGCAGCAGCCCTGCCACGTCGACCCCTGCAACAGCAAACCAGCCAACTCTTGCACAAAAGGGAGCTGCCCGAGCGGCTGCATACCAGGCTTTCATAATGAAGGCAGAGGGGCCACTGCCTCACCCATCGCCTTTGCCCTCTGCACTCCCTCCACAGCCACCTCCACCCGAAGTGCTGCCTCATCCCTCGCCACCCTCTGTCCTCCCTCCACAACCGTCTCCCCAGCCATCTCCAGCAGCAGAAGAGCCTCGCCCCACTCCACTTTCTGCGCTCCCTCCTCAACCACCCCAGCCATTCAATGAGCCGCCTCACCCCACGCAAGCCTCTGTGCTCCCTCCTCAACCACCCCAGCCATTCAATGAGCCGCCTCGCCCCACGCAAGCCTCTGTGCTCCCTCCTCAACCACCCCAGCCATTCAAAACACCGCCTCATGCCACGCAAGCCTCTGTGCTCCCTCCTCAACCACCCCAGCCACTCATAACACCGCCTCATGCCACGCAAGCCTCTGTGCTCCATCCTCAGCCACCCCAGCCACTCAAAACGCCGCCTCACCCCACGCAAGCCTCTGTGCTCCCTCTTCAACCACCCCAGCCTCCTGCACCCTCGGCCACACCTCGTCAAACAGATGTCCCCTCCTCTTCTTCCTCTGAGGAGGAGCTTGCTGTGCTGGCTGCTCCGGTTCCTCCCCCCAGTCACCGAGCAGGACCGGAGAGCAGGCAACCACCTTCGTTGCCGCGCATGGGAGACCAGCAGGTTGGTGTGCGTGCACATCCCTGCACAAGTCAATGTAGTCATGCCTGGCCTCGTACGTTTTCTTGTCCACATTGTTGAGTGATGATCTTTGAAAAAAACCGGCAAAGTGTGTTTTGTATGCCCCTCAGATCTCAGGAACCCACTAACCTGACACGTGCATGCGCATGCGGTTGTTCACACACATATACATACCCACACGCATACACATGCACACACAATGTGTGTCACACATGTACGCAGGTTGGGCTCCTGTATGACGAATCCATGGAGCTGCACACAGGTCCAGGTGAGAATGTGGAACTCCCACATACACACATACACACATACACACATACACACACATACACACATACACCCCACACCCCACTCCCACGTGTGTACAACGCACCTTACAATTTACTACCATGAACAATGTGGTGCACGCTTACAAATGAATTTTACAATGGCTCATTCAAGCCAGGATAGTGAGGAGTTACACATCTCGACAAACTTGATTGCTGCACCCAATCCTTTTCCTGTGCCCACTTGTTGTCTGACCGCTCTGCCCCTCACCCTCCTGCTCTTGCTGTTCCACGTTTGCCTACATGCTGGGCCTACTGCACAAGCACACACACACGCAATTACACACGCACACATACACACACAGAGCACTTTGAGCAGCCACAGCGCATCATCCAGGCAAGTGACAGGCAGAGGAGTCTGTTTTGAGGGGGGCCGCCTTGCTTGTGCTGGGCTGCTGCATTCACACTCAATGAGAGAGAGAGCCAACAAGCATGCATGCTTGCCTTGCACTCAGCAGCATTTGCAAACTCCTGGCCATCTTCCTGAGTTAGCCTAACATTGCACTGATCGTTGTTCAGAACACCGCTACACCAATTCCAAGCTTGCAAATAAACACCATGTACGTTGGCCATCTTGCTGATGTTCATACGCACCGGTTGTATAACGAGTAGGGCTGGCCAGAACCTTTTACGTAGGGTTGGCCAGAACCTTATACGTAAACGGGGTATATTGTATACACGGTATTTTAGGCAGAGAAATCACCAGATATACGGTTTCTACCTAGATACGGTTCTGGCCAACCTGTAAAATGAGGCTTCAGAGAGCTGGTTGCTAACACAAAGGCTTAAGTGTCTATGTATATGTGGTGAACAATCTGCGGCGCAGATGTACATGACTTTGGAGGAGGAGGGCCTTTTAGGACGCTGCTGGCGTGTGCCCAGCCTCGCAGCATCCGACACGGACCTGCTGAGAGCGCATAGCCCTGAGCACGTATTTCAGGTGAAAGCATGGAACACGGAACACCTGTATAAGTTTGGGTGCGCTGTGTGGTGCAGCTGCGCCATTCATTCATTTAAATGTGTGCTCCGTAGCCCTGAGCACGTGTCTCAGGTGAGAGCATGGAATCGCCAAGAAGCCTTTAAGATGCTCGTATTTAGGCGTTGCGAGGTGTGTATGATTGTGTCTGTGTGTGTGTGTGTGTGTGTGTGCGCGTGCGCATGTGCGTGAATGTATGTGGGTGTGGGTGTGGGTGTGGGTGTTTGCATGTGTGTGTAAGAGTGTAAGAATATGGGTACTCTCATACCTCTTTCACCTTCAGCTCTGTGCTTCTCAGCTAAAATGTGGGTGCAACCAAGGTCGCATGCCCTCAGTGTCACTCCTGCTAGCTCATGCTCTCCCTGTTAATCTTATGCTTGTCGTGCTCGTAAATGACCCTGTCGGACCCATTCGCTTGTTTGCTTCTAAAGATCATGGCTTTGTGGAGGATTCACAAACAAACCGAGCACGCTTATCCTCCCCCACTCAGTCCGCACCACACCAGCAATTAACGCTTGACCTGCTTTGCACGTGCGGCAGTGGTGCTAAAAACTTGCTACATACCCACCCCCTGTTGTTGCTTTGCAGATAGAAGCCGTATTTAGTGGGCGGCCCCCAGAAAACGAGGAGGATGAGTACATCCATACGGTGAGAGTGAGAGGCACGGTGTCAGGCCTCGTTCCAGTTTAATCTCAGCGTCAGCATCCCTTGCTGCAAGGTGGTTTTGAGGAGGGTGGACGACCAGATCATTCAACTTTAAACAAAAAGTGCACGAACACCCCAAAGCAGCCTAGCTTTCTGTAGCTAAAAAATGACTAGACGCTGTTGTTCTGCCCTGTAGCTAACTCCTGGCACCGCTCACTCTCACACAGTGAAAACACTCCGAAGCGCTATAAGTCACTTGGACGGCCTCGGTCGTGATGGACAGTAATCACATGCCCGAAACACACAGACACGCACAAACATTTACAAACACACCCGAACACACGTGTCTGGTGCTTGCCGCAGGGTTTAGATCTGTACGCCTGCAAGGACACTGCTGCTGCTGCACGAATGGCCACCGGATGCTGCGTGGAGGTGAGGCCCTGCGTGGGCGCCCTGTGACTGCATGTGAATTGTGCGTGCATGTGCGTGTGGGTGTGGCTGGGAGTGTGGGCGCCCTGTGACTGCATGTGAATTGTGCGTGCGTGTGCGTGTGGGTGTGGCTGGGAGTGTGGGCGCTCTGTGACTGCATGTGAATTGTGCGTGCGTGTGCGTGTGGGTGTGACTGGGAGTGTGGATGTGGGTGTTCAGACTCAGTAAGACGCGGTGTGTGATGTCATTGCAGTCCCTGACAAAACCCTTGAGATGTCAAAAGATGAGTGTAGTCTTTCAATTTCCAGTGCTCTGGCGTGCATCAAAGCTCTGTGCAAAAACCCCACGTGCCACGTGCATAGCGCACTAGTTGTGGTGACACCGCCTTGGTCACAGGCACAGCGTGTGTGCATGCTGAGGGTTGTTCACAGGCACAGACAAACATGCACGCACGCTCGCACTCGCACCCTCCTGCCACAGGCCGTGAAGTCAGTGCTGCAAGGCCACGTGCAGAGTGCGCTGGCTGTGGTGCGGCCGCCAGGCCACCACGCAGAGTGTGCGCGTGCTCAGGGCTTCTGCTTCTACAACAACTGTGCAGTGGCGGCCCGCGTGGCGCTGGCGTGTGAAGGTGTCCGCAGGGTGCTGGTGCTGGACTGGGATGTGCATCACGGGAATGGCATTCAGGAGGTGTGTTTGTGCATCTGTTGTGCTGGACGAGGTGTTGAAGTGAAAGATAGAACTGCAATCAGAGTGGGATGCGCATCATGGGAATGGCATTCAGGAGGTGTGTTTGTGCCTCTGTTGTGCTGAATAAGGTGTTAAGTGACAGATAGAACTGCAATCAGAGTGGGATGCACGTCACGGGAATGGCAATCAGGAGCTGTCGCTGTGTGTCTGTTGTGCCCAACTCAAAGTACACATGAAGGACACACTGGGCTAGGTACACTCATGAGCGGAACGGGGGATGTGCATTGTGAGGATGGCATTGAAGAGGGGTGTGAAGTGTGTGCGTGTGTTTTGTGTGCACTTGTGCTCTCATGCACGTGTGACGTTTTTTTTAAGGTTGACATATACAGGCAGGGTGTGGGCACCAGTGTTTTTTATTTTTAGCAATCTGGCGCAGCAGAACACCTGGCGTTCAGCACGAAGTGCATTGCTGACTATCTTACTCAGCTTTTAAACGCATTTTCGAGCTTCTGATGCCTTTTCCTTACCTGCCTGAACGCTGGCGCTCAGCACGAAGTGCATTGCTCACTATCTTACTCAGCTTTTTAAACGCATTTTCGAGCTTCTGATGCCTTTTCCTTACCTGCCTGGACGTTGCAGGTCTTATGGGAGGACCCAAACGTGCTGTACATATCACTTCATAGGTGCGCTCAAGTTGGCAATGTCTGCCACACTGCTTTGCAAAACCTGCTTCCTCACAGCAACTAGAAGGTGCGCACATTCAAGCTTGCTTGAGGTGCATGGCACAGCCTTTCAGTGATTGCTGGTGTGCGAGTTTGGAATTTTGTCGCACTTGCCGTTTGAACATTCCTCACATGTGTGGCTCATGAATGAATGGCTCATGTGTGGGTGTTGGCCAGGATAACCTAATTCGTGTACTAAATTTATATCCCAATCTTAACAGTACATACACATGCACGTGGCCAGGAAAACCTTGTTCGTGTACTTAATTCATATACGTCCTGCTCTTAACAATATATACACATGCACGTGGTGACAGACGATGTTGTGTACGTATACGTATACATGTGTATTATTTTTACGGTAAGGTATCGTATGCTATGTATAAGTCTGACTAAGGTCTGACAAGCCGTGGGGATTTGGTAATCATTTGTTCTTATTTTAGCTCTGTTACTGGTATTTGAAAGATGTTATGTGTAATTGAATCATTATAGCTGAATCGTTCTGTCTAGTTGAAGCAAAAGGGCTCCACCAGAAGCAAATAAAGAGGGCATAGCAAAATATATGGGGGATAGAGCAGATAGGGGCAAGAAAGCGGTACAAAGAGAGAACAAAAGGGGGTGTGGGGGAGCACCACTCCCCCACCAGAAGCAAGAACAGAGCATGTAAAGCAACACATTAGTATATGAAGTAACACTTACATTTGTCCCATCGAAGCCCTTGAAGTTCAAGGGCGTGGAGCACTTCTTTCATGGCCAGGATTTGGGAATCACACAGTTTGGGTGCAAGATGTGCATTTAATTCAATACTTAACACAATGACACTGAGGAGTGCTACAACGTGTTTTTGAGGTTGAGGTTGCATGTTGGATTTTGCTTTTTCTATTTAGGATGATGATGATGTTTAGGGCAAATAGAAACAGGCCCGTGATGTCTTAACAGCACGCCAGCAACTCGTCCTCCTTTTTTCCTGGGCACTCTCACGATGTAAGAACTGGACAGAGAGATTCAGCAGGAATTGGACATGGTAACGACCTAGTGAAAAATGGATTTAGTCTTTTGATAATGATGCCGCGTCATTATCCCTACAGCATTATTCACGCGGCTTGTAATCAGCACAGACACACACACACACAAACACACACACAAACACAAACACACACAAACACACACACAAACACTCACTCACGCCGTGCTTCTATGGTTGGCTGCAGGGATCCGACCAACTTCTATCCCTACTGTGCGGGCTTTAAGCATGAAGTGGGGGCAGGCCCTGGCACCGGCTTCAACATCAACATCCCATGGACAAAGCGGGGCATGGTGGACGCAGATTACATGGTCAGTGTGGTCCACGTGACTGTGGGGCACAGACATGTTATTGGTTTGACACGTTCACTGTGGTGCACAGGCATGCTTTCTTGCTGACGTTTTGACGCGTTCACGTGTCTTGTAGCTTGTGCTTCAAATTTGTGGCGGTTTTCTTCGGGCAAAGCAGGCAGGGAGGACGCAGGGACACACTTGGTCAGGGTACACTCACCTCTGTTGTGCTCACGTGTTTTGTAGCTGACGTGGCTCAAATATGTGTCATGTGCACTTCTGTTTTTTGACTCGTATTCCCTGGCAGTCTTGTTATGTGGTAACATCCATTGTTTTGTCTAAGCAGGGCTCCTGTGGGTGCAGGCTATATGTTTTGAATTTGCCAGGTTTGTATATATGCAGCGTATATGCCAGCATATTTGGTGATTCCCCTGCCAATAATAATATTGTATGTATACCGTACACATATGGTTCTGGCCGACCCTATATATGGTGAATGTGGGCTTACGTAACATCATAATGTCCTGTTCACGCGTTAAAGCGCTCAGTATTTGTGAGTTTAGTTGCAATGTCCTCAAACCAAATCTGTCAGACATGCTGTGACACGTCAAGTGAGATGTATCCCGTACAATTTGTGCACATTCCAATATTCAAGTGAGTATCTGACAACGCGCCCATGCTTATGTCCCTTTGATTTGGTTTCGGCAACATCGCGTCATGTTAGACTATGAATGCCAATACGTATCTGCCAAGACATTATGTGCACTTTTTGTATGCAGGCCGATTCTTACTTGGTGGTTCATCCAGGTCCAGAGCTACCATGTGTAATATGTAACTATGAATGCCAATACGCTCCGTGCATTGTCTCTGTGCAGGCCGCTTTTGACATGGTGGTTGAGCCAGTGGTTCAAAGCTACCAGCCTGATTTGATCATCGTGGCTGCGGGCTTTGACGCTGCCAAAGGAGACCCACTGGGAGGGTGCAGGCTCACACCACAGGTGTGTGTGTGTTAAGTGTCTGCGTGCTTGCATGTGTGCGTGCGTGTGTGTGTGTTCAGTGTCTGCGTGCTTGCATGTGTGTGTGTGTGTGTGGTGTGTGGTGTGTGTGTGTCTGTGGTTGGGAAATCACAACATGTGCTTGCAATGTGGTACAGCAAAACGGCTCTCAGCTTTGATGGAGTCGAAGGAGGTGAGATTCCAAGAGAGGGTGCAGGCTTGCTCCTCAAATGTGCGTGCGCTCATGTGTCAGAATTCAGAATGCTAGGCATGAATTGGTTGGTTCAGAGCGTCAGTCACAGCCTTGTCCTCATTGTTATGGCAAAGGCACTTGCTTTCATGAAAGAAGCGAAAGCAACACACAGCTTAAGCAACGCACAAGCTGTGGTGAGGACCTGGTCCAAGGACTTAGTAATTTTAGTATTGCACATCCACGCGTGCTAATCACATGCTAATCCTAATAATGCACAGCCTGTAGTTGTAGTGGTAAGGACCTGGTCCAAGGACAAGTAAGAATGAGCATATAAAAAGCGAGGGAAGTTTGAACCTTAGCTGGGGAGGTCTTCTTTTATTTTGATCCCCGTGTCCCGCACATTTGTTCACTATTTGTGTTGGTCTGTTTCTCTGAACTGTTATATACTCTTGTTGTCTGTTCTGTCTTGAGGCCTTCCTGAGGACAGACACATGCTTGCGCCTCCATTTCCTTCCGACTGTGCACATTAATGATACACTAACACGCGTGTGTACACAACAGGGCTACGCCTCAATGACCAAGCGCCTCATGGCACATGCGGGGGGCAAGATAGTGCTGGCGCTAGAGGGCGGCTACAATACTAGGTACACGGTTATGGTAGGCACATGTATGGCACAGGTTACCTTTCATCTGAGACCCAACAACACACACTCACACACACACACACATTCTCTCACTCCCTCTTTTGTTGCTCATCCCTGTCCGTCTGAAATTTCCCTCTACCCTTGAGGATGGATTTTAAAGAGGTTGCAAGCTAACAACAGCAAAATATGCATCAAAGGAGGTCACATGAATGAGCCGACAAATACAGGAAATGAGTGCAGATGAATGAGCAGATAAATGCAGCAGATGAGTGCACATTAATGCGTGCTCATAAATGCGTGCACATAAATGCCCTCCCCATTGTGGCATGTGTCGTGCTTTACACCCACAGGGTCACTGCTGACTGTGCTGCTGCGTGCATGCGTGTCATGCTTGGAGAAAGCTTGGTGGACATTGCGCAAGCGCGCGCACAGGCGGAATCGTTTGAGCAGGATGAGAGCTGCTGCATGGTTATGGAGCCCAAGGAGAGGGACGTGCCTTTGGGGGAGGCCATCAAGACACTGAAGCAGGTGTGTGAAGAGAGGGGTAAGGGTGGGGGTGGGGGTGATTGTGAGTGTGGGGTGGATGTGAGGGTAGGTGTGGGTTTGGGGTGGGTGTGTACAGGTGTCGGTATGGGTGTGAGTGTGCACTGGAAAGGTGCCTGAGGTTTATGTGTGCTGCAAGAGGGTGTGCTGTGACGTCATCTTGCAGTTGCTGAAATCTCTCTGGTTAAGAACGTTATCCTTTGAAACGGGTCACCCTCAGGCCTTTTTTAGATGGAAACAGTTGCTTCCTGTATTCAAATCATCCCTAAGTTATAGAATATATATATTACCGTTTGTTTACGATCACTTCGGAAATTAATTAACTATTTGGCCAGAAAACGAATTTTTTATTAATTCTTGGAGGCCTCTCCGAACTGACTTCGAAGTGATAAATTAATTATTTATAGTGGTTTTGAGGGTGAAAATCGAAATGAGCTCCAAGCGCGCCAGTGTGAACCCCCTGGCCGGGTTCTTGAAGCCTCAGTCACAGCTTTAGCCTCAGCCACAGCTTCAGCCATAACTAACAGCAGTAGCAGTGCACAGGCAGCATTCACAGGGGGGCTCTCGAACTCAAAAACTAATTCCGACAGGGCCCTCCCGAAGTGCCCTCGAACTCAAAAATTAATCCCCAGACTCCCTCACAAACTGAAATCGAAAATTTAATTAATTATTTGAAAGTGTGGTCACGAACTGATCGTGAACGAACGGTATACGCAAATTTATACGCAAGGGGTGATAACACCACAAGCATGGAGTAAGGAAACGGAGACGGAGCTGTCGGACAGCAAAGTACTCACGCTACCAGGCGGGTTCGAACCCGCAACCCCGAAGAGTCTGGCCTGAACACGAATTGTTACGCTTTCAGGGCAGCTACCCGAATTTAAGTTATAAGACACCTTTTGCTTTTGTACCCAGCAGCCTACTCCACCGGCATTCCATATTCGGGCTTTGCTGCCTAATTGTTCGTGTGGTGGGAGTTGCCCAGAGCAGGCACCTACACAGTCCCTTTCCTTATAAATGCTGGCAGCGTAATCAATAATTATTGATAGGTAGGCATATGATGTCAGAAGGGGGTTTACGGAGGCCCAAATGGGCAAGTTTTACCTTGCTCTTTGGCTCATGAGCCCCCAAATTGGCAAGCTCCAATTGTTACATACTATGAAGCTGTGGGTGTATAATTTGGAGCTTGCCAATCTGTGGGCTCATGCTCATTTTGCTGTGAACCCCAATTTCTGCTGCCAAACTCAGTGATACTGAAAGTCTTGTCACTGCAAAAGAAATGAAGTGAAAAGACCAAGTGGTCGGTGAGATATGCAGATCTATATGCTATTTCCCATGGAGAGCACCCATCTTGAGTCTCAGTGCCCAACGTCTGCAATTAGTCCTGTCATTACGTACATAGAGTGACTTAACTAAACCTGGGCATGTCTCAGGTAGCTTATAACGAGTTTGAAGCTGAATCGGTTCCAATTTGATGAAGTGATGTGTGAGACGTTGAATGTTAAAAAGGAGCACGTTTGGGCACTTCATCAGCAGATAGCCTCTGATGAATTGTAAGAAAAGGAAAGGAAAGAAAAAGAAAAAAGTACTTTGCTGGCAGTGGTGACACAGCCAGCATGATTAAGGGATATAAATTGTATGTGTTTGCTGAAGGCGCTCATCCCAACTTTGCTTCAGCTCCATGTCAGCAAAATTCATTGTAAAGGTTTTTACCATTTCGGCCCATCCCAATTGATTGTGTAATGATGTTTACCACTTACCTGCGCCGTGTGTGGTTACCATTATCATCTCACAGGTGGCTGCCGTTCATGCACCGTACTGGCCAGTGCTCCAAGAATCACTTGTGGAGGCACGCTGGAAAGCACACGAGCAGTTGTTATATAATGCAAAGAGGCGGAGTCGCAAGTGATGGACTTCGCTGGCCGTCATATTACGGTGTAAAGGTTGTGATGCTTGCTCGTATGTTGCTTGAAAGAAAAAAAGAAAAGAAAGGCTCGTATGTTGTTAAAAATTCTGTGGCGCTCTCTGTGGTACCAAAATGGCTCCTTCTCTTTAGTCGATGTGATGTGTCTCTTGCTGCTTGCATGCATTTTTTCCTGTTCTTGAAAACCTCATTGCAGCAGGGCAAGATGCCCTGCAATGTCGAGGGCAGCCTTGTAATTTTTGCTTCTTGATGATCAGACAATAGAGGGTCCTGCAGTGACAGCCTGTGTCATACTTCCCCCTGCGTATTCATGGTGTACAAACAGTCTGTCTTCAAGGCCTCAAGGAATTGAGACCTCTTGTCCAACGTTTTTCTTTTGTTGTCTTTGTCTGTGCCCATTTATAGCATGACTTGCATTGGTGCATCTCTTTTAATTCCTTGCCTTGTATTCTTGCTCTTACCTACAGGTAATTTATTGTATGAGCTAGATATAACAGGTACTGCTCTTGCTGGAGTAACGTGTTGACACTAGCAACCAAAGCTTCTCCTACTATTTTTATTCTATAGATGAGATGTTTTGTGTTTCTGCATCCAATGCGATGGTGCAGAACATAAAACAACATTCTTTCCTAATCCATGCCAGTAGTGTCTACACTGTCTGCATTCATTTTTTTCTTGACACTACCGACGGCACCGTTTTGTTCTTTTCACCCCCGTGATCGCTCTGTTCTCCACACCTTGCACAAGAATAGACTCTAGAAGGTTACATCGTGCCAGCTGCCTTCGAGTTTAGAGAGGTCTTTTGAGCGATGGTGTTTTTCATTGAAAATAAGAAACGAAAAAGCTGCACAAGGTCTGGCAATACAGATCGTCCAGGTCAGGGATGAGGTCCAACACTATCGTCACGCTATGGTCACCAAGGGATCCAACTTTACACCTGGCTGTGATTGTTACAAAATTGAGAATGCACCACTAGCAAGGCACTATTCATACCCTCGCTCACTTTGAGAGAGAACGCGTGAAATAGCTCAGACTTTTTGCTATGCGCTGGAGCTGCCCAAAGAAACCACCAGCTCCCCCTTGCTCGCCCTCCTTGCCCTCTGCGTCAAGACCGCCCATCGCCTCCTGCACCAAGTAATCAAGGTATTCACCTGCAAGTGGTGGCAAGCAGCCTTGTTGTCAATTCCAAGTTGAGAGATTCAAACGGCACACATTTATGCTCCACTGAGCGATTCTACAAATTAATGAATGATCACATCAAAGGTCCTGATTCATCAATGCCTGTGCAGGTTAATTTTTGTGTGTGAGGAAGAATAAAAAGCTAGAAAGTCTTGAACATTCCGAAAGTGATCATTTCCAATGCTGTTCATTGCCTCGAAATATTTGTGGGCACAATTGTCAGCATGTCTACTACCAACGTGTACACGAGCATGCATGTTCCTTGCCTGACAAGCTCCTGACAAGACGCAAGCTAGGTTTAAGCACATTCTCATAGGAGTGTTCAACATATTCACGCCAGGGCTGTACTTCTTCAATAACTTGCAAAGAGGCCTCGTTCTTTATGGGAAGTGGTTGTCACTGCCCGCGGAGGTTTTCTGCTTTTTCTTCTTCTTCTTCTTCTTCTTCTTCTTCTTCTTCTTCTTCTTCTTCTTCTTCTTCTTCTTCTTCTTCTTCTTCTTCTTTTTCTCTCATTCAACGCTGCCTGTGCGGCTGCGTCTTCATCAAGCGCACCGTCTGGCCTTGCTGGCTTTTCAGCGACAAGGCGGTAGCGTCCAGGCTGCTGAGGGTCTTGCAAGAATACCTGCAACACAGGGCAGCAATGCATCTGTTCAGGGTGCAGGCCTGCGTGCTTTCACTCTTATGAGTAGGAAATTTCACTCGTATGAGTAGGAACTTCAAGGTTCGCAATTGAGGAGAATACCGTGAATACGCGGTTTAAGTGCAAGGAAACAGGGGTTTAATGAAGTAGCTGGATTTTGAGCCTGTGCTTGCAGCGACTAAATAGCAATACTAGCCCAGGACCAGCTATTGAGTCGAATGTCTGAGAGCATGGTTTCAAAGTCTGTTGGGTGACCTGAGGGAACGGAGGGGTTCTATATTGCATGCTACAAAAATTTCCTTGGGAGAGCTCCACCACTTTGTGCACACCGTCAACCTGTCGTGTCACAATTAGTCGTTTCAGTTGGATTGACTAAAACTTGCAAACCCGGCCCCAAATGCAACAAAAGAGACAGCATGCCACACCTGCCACATGCCAGGGTAGCGTCTGTACACGGTGCCCAAATCCCCGAGGCCCAGTGGGCGCAGGGAGTAGGTGATCGCGAAATCCTTGAGCACGTTGTTGCGCATGCGTCGGGCATTCAGGCCCAGACCCACATCACCACTGCAAACAACATGGCAGGAAAGGTCTGCATCAATGCGTAAAAAATGTGGACACGTGCACGCATACAGCGTAAGCCGTGGTTTTTGCTTTGTTTGTGGGCATGCGCTGGAGCCCAGCCCCAGGTCGTCACTAAAGAGATGACATGCTGTGTGTCATTTCATAGCGCGTATGTAGGGTTGGCAAAAACCATATACATACAGTGTGTATACGGTATTTTTGGCAGGAAAATCACCAAATATACGGGCATATATGGTGTATATAAATCAGTGTTGTACAAGTACGGTCAGACGGTACGGTACGATTAGGACGGTACGAACCGTATTTTTGAAAAAGACAGCGTATTAGCGTATTTTGCTGACTGTACTTTACCGTCTAGATGGTAAATTACGTACTTTGTACGGTACGGTGCCAAATTGGCACTGCCAGTGCAAAAATGGCCTCAGAATGGTCTCTTCGCCCCAAAACCTCCCATTTTCACCTTCTGCATGCTCCTCTCATGTGTTGACGCCACAAAATGCTTCCCTGGATAACCCTGGGGCTGGGTTGAGGCTGCATCAGCTCAAGGGAAGGGCCCAGCAGTGGCTTGCATGGAAACTCAAAGTCGGACGCAGTGCTTAATTTCTGTTCAATAATTTGTAGTTTATTAATGAGTAACTGTTGCTAAAAGAAAACAATAGTGTAGGGCCGAAATTGGAGCCAAACGGCCCAATTACGGTCAAAATCGTACTGTACGGTCGGACCGTCCTTGTACGGTTCGGACCGTACTTTTCAAGCATACCATACTAGCACCGTCATGTACGGTACAAATACGGGACGGACCGTCTAGACGGTCAAAATTGCTCTAGTACGGCGTAGTTGCACAACACTGATATAAATACGGTTCTGGCCAACCCTACGCAAATGTGTGGCAAGCATCAGTGTTTTACGCAACGCTGCGTACACATTGTGCACACAAAGGCCCCAGGTCAAAGGGCAGAAACACACGGACGGATGACACAAAGGAAGCAATCCTAAAATCTGATAGGGTATCACCCGAAGAGTCAGTGTACAGACAATTTTAATCATCAATCCCTGATCTAGTTCACTAGTTCACTAGTAGTACAGCCCCTACGTTTGATTGCCACAACTGCAGACACATCAGTAAGCACCCCCTTATCTTGCCGCACCTTGCTAGCCTCTGGTTGAAGAGGATGATGGGCTTTTCTGGGAGCCCTTCCTCCTGTTCTTTGCTGCTGATCTGTGTGCAAGCGCATGTATGTTGTGCGCATGTGTGTTCAAGTGTGGGGGGCCTGTGCGTGTTTTTGTGTGAGAGTGGCGGTCTGTGGGTTTGCATGCACAAGGGTGACAGACCCTTTCGTGTCCTCCTGACGGCGTTGGTATTATCTATTATCTGCGTGTGCGAGCGTGCACATGTTTGGAAACATTGCTAGATGAAGCATTAGACACGCGCGGCTTTCTTTTTCACGTGCATGGTGTGTGTGTGATATACTTCTGCTCACTCTCCCTATGGCCACACTGCCCACAGTTAGCACACGCCTTTGGGTAAGCAGGAATGGAAAAGCGCGTGAAGCAGGGGGAGGGGGAAGGGATGCGTGTTTGTCCTGGACGTGTACTGAAAATGAAGTGCCCAGGGCCCACACAAACTCAAACACACACTCTCTCTCTCTCTCTCACACACACACACACACACACACACACACGCACACACACACACACACACACACCTGTCGGATCATGTTCAGGCACTCGTCCGCTCCAGGAGGGTCTGGGGCCACGATAACGACTAGCTCATCTTCCCTGCTTGGGTGGATTTTTGTGTTGGTGTGGTTAGTGTGCATGTAGGTGTGCAGGCTTAGCACTCGTGTGGGTGCAGCAATGCTGCATACGAAGACGCTCTGGTAAAACGTGTGCATTAATGCGCAAGGTTTGCGATCAGTAACGTTTCGGCAGGGATTGCTTTAGCTTCCTTTCCTTGACTCAAGCGGTGAGCGATTACCACTGCAACCCTTTCTCATCCGACCAAGCTTAACTCACTTCTCACTTTTCATTATTTCATGTTTTCATGTTCCTCATGGATCTTTTGTTTACCTAGGTGTTGTCACAGGCTTTTTCCAAGCTCCCGCTCAGATGCCCCCTGAGGCATATATAGCGGTGTAACCTTACCTTAACTCATCTGTTGTCTATCTGGCTGCCGGTGTAACCCAACCATACCCCACATTTGCAATGCCGTTAGTCTGGAAGTAGATGAAGGCAGTTTTCTGGTAGACAAATATATTCCAATTGGAGAAGGGGCCCCTGGACTGTCTAGAGCAACTTATTCTTAATCAATGGCCATGTGTGTGGCAGAGATATTGCAACTGTAGACGGAACTACTGTGTAGATCAACTCTTCTGATAAATGTAGACGAGGGACTCACGGCTTGATAGGCTTGCGGTCATTGAGACTGCTGAGGCGGAAGCGCCCGTCCTCCTTCCACTGGTACGCAAGCATCGCAGAAACTCCTGAGTCTGGGTACACCTAGTGGTGTGAAGCAGAGTGTGCCACGTACGTGTGCGTGTGTGTCACATGCCACGTGCGCGTGCGCGTGCGTACCTGTGTGTCACGTGTCAGGTGCGTGTGCGTTAACGGGTGCGCAATCAGAGGATTACATTCTAACAAGATCAGGCTTAACCCTATAACATTGAAGAAGCTCATGCGTGGCCTGCACATTCTTTCGCTATAAGGTCTGTGCTGAAATGCTTGTTCATTTTTACCAAGACAGCAAATTCCGGACACTTTCAAGAGCCTGCAAAATATTCTCAAAGACTTCTTCGTTTGCTTTCGTCTTGGCCTCCTCTGTTAGTGGCTGTGCAACACGATACTCCTTTCAAGGGATGCGTTCGCCCTTGGACACCGCATGTCATTAAACACTGGAATTGTTAAAATGTCAAGAAACCAATCAGGTTGCGAGCCCCATCAGAGACGATATGTATAAAGCCCGTTCAACTTTCTAGGCGACCTCGTGTAACGTTTCCAGCCATTTCCTGTATGCTCGGATACCGCAAGCCTCCCGGCGAGCCAGAGCAGTGTAAGAAAAGGTGTAAGAACATGGTTCTGACGTTGGCATGTTGGGGTGGGACGTGCAAAGAAGGCTTGTCGGAATTTAAAACGTAAATTCACAACCAGGAGTAGCCTCACCGCATTGACATTTTTTGAGCAGCCCCCTTCCAAGACCGCATCTCCTAGTTCGTCTACAAAGCGTTTTGTGATGCGCCAAAACCGCTCTTGGTCTCCCTTGTTTGGAAATAGGGGGCCTGCAGGCGGTGCGTAAGTGGTGTGTGCGTGTATGTGTGCATGTGTGTGTGTGTGCGTGCATGTGTGTGCGTGTGTATGTGTACGTGTGAGCTTGGTCACGGGGTCATCAATTGATCTTTCCCCCCGAGGTCCTACTTCAGGTTGCTGTGTGTAGCTTTTTTAAGGCGGTCCACCGTTTGGACGGCTGCGGTACATCACACAGGGGCACAGACGCTTGCGTGTTTGAAACCTTACCATGAGGTAAAACAGTAAAAATTGTTGTGCAAGTCACCACGACACAATCCACGCACCCGAGATAGGGTCCCAGAATGTAGGTAGCAGGATTTCAACCTGAAGCAAGCAAAGGCAAGTAGACACTTCTAGCTGTGCATTTGAGTGTGCGTGTAACCTCGCCTCTATTTACAAGTACGAGTGTCAACTCGTTTGAACCTGCGCAGTTGATGGTGTGCAAAGCACGCATGTTTCAAGACACCCTCTTAATAGTGCACATTCGTATTATGACAGGCAGTGCAAGATTGAGATGGGTTATGCAGTTCATTCATTGGCCAAGAGATTGTAGGCGCGTGGTGGTATGGCTAGAAGTCAAACGCCTTGACTGAAGGCCGTTTCCCCTTTTAAATGCTCCTTCTGATTACAGTTACTAGTAAGCGCATGCGCACACCTGGCAGCGTGAATTTCCCCTCTTTATCGCTTCTGCTGTCGCTGCTGCAGCTTGGGAAATGGCGTCGGCCAAGTCCTCTGGGAGAACCTGAGGTTGCAGATGCATGATTGTTTTGATTGTGTTAGTTGTCTGTCGTACGTGTGCTAAAATTTTGTGTATGTTTATGCATGTTGTACACATGGAAGTGCGTGCATTTTTGATCGCGCTTTTGCATCTACATGTGTACTTTCAAGTCTATGTGTGTGTATGTGTGTGTGTGTGCATGTATTGATGTAAGCGTCTTTTGTGTGTGTGTGTGTGTGTGTGTGTGTGTGTGTGTTTGATTGTGCTTTTGTTTCTAGGTGTGCACTTGTGTGTGTGTATGTGTGTGTGTGTGTATGTGTGTGTGTGTGACTGTGTGTGTGTGTGTGTGTGTGTGTGTGTGTGTGTGTGTGTGTGTGTGTGTGTGTGTGTGTGTGTGTGTGTGTGTGTGTGTGTGTGTGTGTGTGTGTGTGTGTGGCTGTGTGGCTGAGCAAGCACCCACAATCGCTGCAAGCTTGTACTCACATCATCTGCACGGAACTCTTCTTGCGCCTCTTCTTGCTGGCTTGCGTCCGCCTCTGACGTGCCCTGCGCTACGGAGGTTTTACTAGCTCCTAAATCAAACTCAGATGGCTGGGTGTTGGGGGTGGCCTGTGGACAACGGGGTGCCCTCTTCCTGTTGGACTTTAAAACAGAGGGGGGGGGAGAGGGCTGTTTCCCAAACCCCCCTGCTAAAGAACTCCTCAATTGCTTGGCGTGAAGCATGAGAACAATAGCGATTAACCCAATGTGCAGAAATTTATAGCTGAAAGATTCAGTCCCCACACTTGGTAGTGAAAAAGTCCGCAAACTGTTCGATGATCGTCCACCCAAAGGACTGCACCGTTTCGTACAATGAGCTCACCTTTGGACGCTTTCTGACGCACTAATTTCCAGACTGTTCTGAGAAACGGGGCAGTTAGACTTGTTTGAGAGGCAATATTTGCAGGTTTCCAGACCGTTTCAATTCATAGGATTATTCAGTATAGTTTAAAACACAGGATGCCTAATTCTTCCGGGGTCCCCTTGATACGCTCGCGCTGGCAGGTCCAGGTTGCAAAACCCCTCAACTGCCAACCAACGTTACCCAGATGGACAGCTTCTTTTCAGGCAATGAGCACACCGTTGGACGTGTACTGAATACAGATTTCTTACTCACTAACTTCTAGACTGTCCTTATCAGAAATGGGGCAGCTAGACGTGATTGAGTGGCGGAAGGCTAGACGTGATGATGGTGCAATGTATTTCTGCCCTTAATTGTTACTGCTCCTCTAAACATTTGGTACCAGTACCAGCTCATTCATAAAGGGAGTGCAATAATTATGAAATGGTTTCAGCACTAAGAAAGAACAACCTAGCTAAAAAAGTCGCGCCTACATTAACGGAGGAAAAGGAAGCCAAGCGGTCTCTTATGTACAACTATTTCAACGCTACAACAAAATCAAAGCCTGCAGCCACTAGGGCTTTTTTGGCACAGCTTGAATATCTTTGTCTTAGGAAGGAGGCCCTGCAATAATTGAATCAGGGTGTGCATCGGAGTTTACATATAATTGTTATGAGCTCATAGATAATGGACCCTAACTATTATTAGTTACACCTTACTCTATACATGTTTCAGTTTCAAATAAGGGTCGTTGCTTGCGGCAGTTATTATGGGCAATTCATATGGGCAGTTAAGTGCTGCATAAGTTTGATAATGGAAGCAGCATAAGGTTGCACCCTAACTTTTCGTGCACAGACGCACCGGGTGCTCCAGGCAAGTGATGCGTCTTAGTTTAGTTTGGATTACAAAGGCCTCCAGCCTGGCATGGCTGCTCAATTTATAGGTCCCAACAAATAAATCAATCAAAAAGATCGACAGCTGCACTAATAACTCTGAGTTATGTTGCAAAACAGAACCTTTGATATCACCTTCAGAAATATTATCAGCTAGGTATAAAAGAAACAAGTTATGATGCGTCTTAGAAAGCACGCGTGTCAGCCACCCAGAAAGCTCTGGAAGCACATAAGTATTGTTGTTATGGAAGGGTGTTTTAAGGGGTGTAAGGTGTTTAAGAGAGGAGTGCATGCAAATTGTAATTAATGAAGTGCAAAATGGGAGAAATGGTAATTGGAAGGATTCAATTGAATGCTGAAACTGAATTACACCTTCTGTGTCTGAAGGGCCCGGCTGTGGCAGAGGTGTGTAGGCATGTGGCATGCCTGAGAGAAAGGGAAGTACGGTTTATAACTTGGATAGGATCATCTAAATGCACCTAGCATATATTTTGAGGAGGCAGCTCTTCCAACTCCAATGTGCACGCAGTAGTGCATTATGCTTGCACCAGAAATTATCACTTAAATAATAAACTCACCACTTATGGCTGCCCCTACTGTTGACAGAGTCAAGGGCTCAAGCTGGATGCCAAGCTGAATGCCTGGCAGGCCTGTGAAAAGTCCAGTACTTAGTTGTCACATTCTGCATTGAACCAATTTGCCCAGCTCTAGCATGGAAAAAGGTTGAAATTTGGAACAAGTCTCACCATTCCCACTTGAGAGGTTGAGCGTTCCGTGGGGTATGTCTGCACTTGATGCGTTGCTACCGGCCTGCTCGACTCCTGCCAGTGTGGCCAGATTAATACCTGGTAGGCCTGAGAAGCGGAGCATGTAAAGAGTGCTTGTACGGCATGTACAAGTGTCACTGGCAAGGATAGATGCGTTTCCAAAAAAGGTGCAGGGGACCTCAACGTAAGCTTAGCAACAACAAGTTGTGAATCATCCTACTCAGAAAGGTAACCGTAGTTGTGCAAGGCCCTTTGGAAATGCTATTACCAACCCCACACACAGCAAAATGAATGCACATACTTACTAAGGAGTACATCTTGGGGCTGATGCACTAGTTGAGCAGGGATTTGAGCTTGAGGCAGGTCCTCATCAGCACCTGCAAGCGTGTCAATGAATACGTAAATTATTGCTGTACGGTTTATTTTTAAAGTCATACAAAAGTAGCAATTCTAAGTAAACCAACAACACACCTGGCACATGAGGGCTGCATTTGCCTTGCATGTCTTGTGTACACCTTGCACTTGCACCATTTGGTGTGTAGCTGCACCTGCTGCTCTCATTACAGCTGCTTCTGCCTCTGCTGGCAAAGCTGCTTCTGCTGCTGCTGCACCTAACGCTGAGTTAACAGCTGCTGCTGCACGTGAGGTACATCGACCCCCACTCCTCCCCCCCCCCCTACCACCAACCTCAAAAAAGGGTCTAAACCGCTGCCTGTTCTGAGACTCCCCTTCTGGCAAGTTGGAGACAAGCTGCGCTGACCGCTTCCGCAGAGAGGGTGTCACGCACTGCAGCAGATGCTACAGCTGCACTAGCTACCATAGCGCCACCCGCTGTGTTTCTCACCTTCAGAACAGGCGCCCGTGTATGAGCAGCGAACGTGATGTCCTTGACGGCAGTCTGAAGCTGCTGGTGGCTGCCGCTGGCACGTGTGAACCTGCCTTGCAAAGACTCCATTGCTGGCAGCAATATGGCCTTTCGACGTGGAGTCAGGCCTTTAACTGCCATTGTGATCTTTGGGCGCTTGAAGGATGGATCTGAGTGGCTAGATGGCTAGATGGGCTATTCATGCTGTGGCTCTGCTGTGGCTGTGCCTGCTGCTGTAGCTGTGCCTGTGTCTGAGGCTGTGGCTGTGGCTGTGACTGTGACTGTGGCTGTGGCTGAGGCTGTTCTGCGCCAGCACCAAATGCAAGGCTCAGTGGAGCTTTCAACTCACTTCGCCGCTCCTGCTCCTTGGTCAAGATGCCCTTCACTTTTTCTTCGACCTCTGGCAAGCAACAAGTGCTGGAAATCATTGCCCGTAAAAATGTATGGAATAGGTACGAAGCACAAGGTCATGAATGTTAAGTTGTTAGGGTGAGAAAAATTGGATGGGTAATAGAAAAAATTCAAACAGTAGCAACTATTTATCTCATTCTGATTTGTAATGAGAGGAAGAGAGCATGAAAAGTGGCAGGCACGTTCCAATGCTTACTTCATCTGTTCCAAGTTCCTCTAGCTACTGTTTCTTTTGTTAAGCCAGGTGCGGTTTCAGACTTTTGCCAAGCTTCTGCTGAGATGCCCTTTGAGGCATATATAGTGATGTAATTTTACCTTACCTTACTTCATGACCAACATGAACATCTAAATAGATGCGCTGCTTCATTGCCATATGCAGTCTTGCACACTATATTGATCACTGCTACCAAATTATAGTAAGGGTCACCTCAGAATCCAAGTTGATGCTCCTTGCACTGGAGCCCATGGTCACACCAAAGCGTGCATGCAGGTCCTCATTGGAGTGGAGCGCAAGCTGCTCAGCCTTCACAAGGTGCTTGCAGACGTACCCCTTTAATCCCACGGCACAAGTGCACGATTTCCACGATCCCGATCCTTGCACAGTGTAGGTAACACCTGCAAGGCATGATTGAAAGAGCAAAGAACTAAATGTGCATTCAAAAGCATTAATGCGTACAGCATGATTAGGGCTGGTAGGGATCGTTGGAAGAGTCGTACCTGGATGGAGCACGCTTTTCACTGATATGATGAGATCGGCTTGGATCAGTGTGATGCGGATACAGCTCCAGATTTTCAAACTCACCTAGCTTATCTTTCCCCCATTCCTTGGCAAAGTAGGCCGGGAACTTTTGCTCCTGCTGGAAATCAGCACAGAATCGTGACACTTCTTGCTCAATCCACTCCTGTGGCTCCTCCGTTGCAGGGCAGCCTTGCATTAAATTAGGCAGCCTTGTCCACATCTGATATCGCACATCTGGGTTTTTGACCTTCATCAGAAGGTTTTTGTGCCAGGCGCGCTTCACATGCCAGTTGCACAAGTAAATGGGCACACCTGGTAGCGCAAGCCTGCAAAAGCACAAAGAACAGTTGTATTTTATTCTCCCACACAACAAAGCATATTTAAGTAAAGCTGGTATAACAGCAGGGAGTAGGACTCACGCTATTGCGTTCATCAGTGCTTCACAGTCGTCAACCAAAATGCAAGACGGCTGCCAAGCGGGGTACGATTCTCTGAGCTTGTCCACTAGTGCTTGCAACCACACGTGTGTGTCTGCAGCTGTGGAGCTGCTAACGATGGCCCACGCAATTGGCACACCTAAAAATAGTGTAACTTGTTCAAATTATGCACGCTTGAAAAAAACTATGGGGAACCCCTGCCTTACAAGTGGTCTTACCATTGAAATGATTGTACATGACCATCACTTTAATTAGCGGGTAAGCGTACCGGTATGTGCTGAACGTTGAGTCAATCATCAACGGCCTACAAAGATCATGATTACCAAATTTCGAAACAACACATGGTGAGTCAAAACAACACGTGGTAAGTGAGAACCCGCTTGAGCAAAACAAATATTAGTACCTATTGTGCCCGTGTTATAATGCCAAAGCTAGCTGCTCAGGGGATGCTGTTGCCAAAAGTAGAGGCTGCACTTGGGCAGGTAGGCCGTTTTCTTTCTTCTCGGTTGGGTGAAGGACCTACAACAAGTGCAGAGAGCTACCTTTATGTTGCAAAAAGGAAATAATGATAACAAGAGAAGTTGCTTGCCAAAAACAATTCCTGCCAGTTCTTGGTACACAAGCCCAGAGCTGGAGCACGCCACCCATTCAGTCACAGAGGCACCATCAGCAAGAGCGCTGCTGTTCAGCAGCTTTTGCTTAATGTTCATGACGTGTTGGACAGTTAGATAGAAGTCACGTTGCTCACTCTCGCCTAGCATCTGCACATGCAATCAATCAGTTGACAATCAGTGGGTTGATCTGATCACGATAGTGAGGTCCTTACAAAACACAGGCGCAAATTTAAATGAGAGGTGGTACCTGCCGAATGAAAACGTCAGAAACACCTTGCTCTGCCATGTCGTTTGTGGCAAAGTAGAAGGCATGCCATGCAGCTACAACGCGCTGTGGCGACGCAGTGGGATGTTGTTGCACGTACACTGTGACAAAGTCTCTGACGTGTTGACTGATATGTTGCTTGTTGCGCTCTTCACACTTGAGGCTGTGATATCTCTTGTAGACCTATAAACAAATTGGTCAGAAAAGGAGATTGGAACGGTAGCTGAACAGTCTCCTACCTTGTATCAGATCTCCCCCCTTTGTAAACCTTTGTATCAGATCTGCACCCCTTGAAAAAGGTTCTCGGCCGTGGCACGGTAGTTTAGTTACCTGATTGTCACAGCGTGGATCCAGATCAAGGTATGGCACGTTTGGAGTAGCTTGGCGAGCAGCCACAACAGCGGCCAAAGTAAGCTTCCATTCTATCTTTGCACTACACTCAGAGCTGTAGTAGTGCTCTTAATCACGCTTGCGCCGGCGAGCATCCTCTGATGCTGGCTCTGCATCTTTGTGGCTAACAGCATGGTTAGTGGAGCAATTGCTGTGGTAAATTTGCTTGAACAGAGGGGTGTCCAGTGTCTAGCCTTTTAAAGGTGGGTGTGTGGCTCTTTGCCTCAATGTGTCTGCAGAGGTAAGGTCCTAGATCTGTTTTACCAAGCAAGTCCATCATCACGATTGGCCTGATATCAGCAGGGGTTGACAGTGTGCCTGCGCAATTGCATTTTGGTGTAGCCTTATATGTATGATACATTTGGTTTACATGCAATCGGTATATCAGACAGATTCTCACCTACTGCGCCCTGCCTGACCCAAGACATGCCAAACTCCAGTTTCTCACTAGAAAGGAAGGAAGCAAGCTCTGAACAGAAGCAAGAAGACACATCCATATCCTCGCCCTGTGTGTGTGTGTGTGCGTGCGTATGTGTGTGTGTGTGTGTTGTGTTAATGTGTGTGTTAATGTGTGTGTATGTGTGTGTTTGCAAGTGTGTGTGTGTCTGTGTTTGCAAGTGTGTGTGTGTGTGTGGTGTGTGTGTGTGTGTGCAAGCAGGGGACAGAGGAACTCACTCTTTGGTTAACCACTTTCTTCCAGGTGAGAGATTCCCAGTTGGTGGCCATGAAGGCTAGGAGGCGCACTACACACAGCGCATTATACATATCAATCAAATAAAATAAAATAAACCAAACTAAGCTTATCAATTGGTCATTTGCCGCGGAACAGTAGAAAGGAGGCCTTCGACGGACTTGCAGGAGGTCGTATATGCTGGTCCTTGGTTACTATTCGGTCAAGTAAATCCTTTTTCAGCCACCAGCCGAAGTGTTACCACATTTAACGTTGGGCGGCGCATTGTATGTCTCCTTTTAGTTGCAAGTGCTCCCAGCCGCCTTCTTTCTTACCGTAAACGCGCAACCTCCTTAAATACCACAAGGTGGGTCAAATGAGCATAGGTGTGATGGTACCCTTTCAGAGCTGTGCACAGATTACATTGGATGATGCAGGAAACATCAATCTCTCACCTTGTGAAATCCCTAGCTCTGTCGTTGGGTACCCAGCTGCTCCATCTTTGTGTGGAAACATAGGCACTTCATACTACTAGTGCTGCAAGATTGCGTTCTGTTCAATCCAGAGCAGCCAGCCAAATTATAAGGCAGTAGAGGGGAGTTTAACATGCACTCTTTTAGTGTCCAGACCGGCATCTCAGGATAAGACGTCTACTATTACGATGGCAGTACTCCTTACCCTTATTAGAAATGAGGGGTATGGTTTCACTGTTTCACTGCTTGTGTAATTTCCTCATAAACCTGAGCAATTCTCCACCAGTGGTGTGGTGTGCAAGCCAATCACCTTGCCCACATTGAAAAGCCTGAAGACATCTTTGCTTATTTCTTACTTTCCAGGTGGGATGATGTCGTAAGTCGTAAGTCGTAAGGCTCTGCATCTGTTGGGGAGGACCAAAATCGTGTATCTGCTCCAGAATTGAGGCCAGCAGAAAATGTTTGCAAGAAGAAGGCGGCAGCAAAAATTTACATGGTGAACAAAGCAGGCCGTCGCTGCCGGACAGCTTGCTCCTGTTTGCCACTTATTGTGTAGGTAACGTAACGCATAAAAACAGATGGTAGCACAGCCAGTCAGTGACAAAAAATGTCTTGTGTGTCCTTGTGAACAAAGTTGTTAGCAGGCTCAACCACACACTACGGTATGTACAACGGTGGTCAGTAGTCGTCACGCATGCTCCTCGGGCAAAAAGCCAACTTGTCATCTAAACAGGTTCATGGGCGTCATGGCTAGGTTTGGGTTATCAAAAGCATTTATGCCTGGCTCCCCACCCTGCACCAACGGACTCAGCACGGCACTCCCATCCATCCCATCCATAGTTCCATCCATTGCATTCCCATCACCATCACCCAAAGACCACCTCCCACTACCACTAAACGCAGGCCGTCCGTCATTATTGTCCACATTACCGCCGCCAAACCCATCATCAGAGTCGAGATCTAGTAGACCGAGATCAGGGCCTTGTTGACTTGGAAAGGAGCTCTGCTGCTGTTGTTGCGAGTGCTGTTGCTGTTGTTGCGAGTGCTGTTGCTGTTGCAGCTGCACTCCTCCGCCCCGCGCGCCTTCACCCCTTTCATCGTGGTGTGACTCATGAGAAGGATGCTGTGCACCTGCCCCAAACCGTTGCTGACCGTGCCCCTCCCCTTGATGTCTGATGTCTGGCCGAGGTATGTGGCTGTTAGAGCTTGTGGCGTCTCTGTGTGTGTTCTTGTGTCCAAACATGGGCGGCGGCTGCGCCAAAACGGGAGCCCTTGCTGTACGCGCATCATGCTCACGCGGGGCCTGCAAGACAAAGGCGTGACGTGAACGTGCGATATAATGATATAATGAGTGCGGTTTGCCAGGACGGTGAATTACAGCAAATTCCCAGGAATGTACTTTGTAAGCAGGTGCCGTCAGTCTGTGCTATACAAGAAGCATGGCAGTTTGTCGCGCGAGTCATACCTGCAAAGATCCCTTTGCTGGGCTCAACCCAAACCCAAGCAAGCCTCCGCTGCTGCTGCTACTGCTGCCTCCTACCCCCCCTCCTGCTTGCCACGACCCCAAACTGCCCAGCGCAGGCAC
>Ga0307963_1000537_pt1 | contig 25789 bp, 26 predicted proteins | sample OrgLakmetagen594_FD_201829 | JGI IMG/M metagenome (GOLD analysis project Ga0307963, IMG submission 201829) | Saline water microbial communities from Organic Lake, Antarctica - #594 | ecosystem: Environmental > Aquatic > Non-marine Saline and Alkaline > Saline | place: Antarctica: Organic Lake... | reverse complement strand
AGAGAGAGAGAGAGAGATAGATATAGAGAGAGAGAGAGAGAGAGAGAGAGAGAGAGAGACGGAGAGAGAGAGAGAGAGAGAGAGAGAGAGAGAGAGAAAGAGAGAGAGAGAGAGGGTTGAAGGGTGGTAGATATAACTGGCAGATGGCCGAGTAATCGAGCACAAACCTGAAGGTGATGATGTGAAAAGGATCAAAAGGCACTGCAAGCTTAACCAGAGGTCACAAGCAATTCACATCTTCACATCTTGCAACAGTGCAGCTATCATACCGAACACAAAGAACATCACCAGATTCACCAAAAGCCTACCTGGCAGCCTTTCTGGCAAGACCTGGAACCAAACACAGCTCAAGCTTGTTCAGCCTCCTAACCAGACCTCCTTACCTGGGCAACCAGTCACCGGCTCCTCAGGTGGTGGGCATGACTGGGAAGGCTCCAAGCTCCAACGCAGGCTCTTGGTGCGTTTCACCCTATTCTTGCCCCCTTCCTCGAGTGTCTCCTCCACCCTTGCTTCCCCTGCCAAAGCGGAGTCATTCCCCCTGCTCTGCTTGCTCCCCACGCCAGTACCATCACACTCCTCGTCCTCATCGATGCCCCAACACCCTCCTTGCCCAATGTCGGGCATCAGCCCTCCACCCCACTGCTGCTGCACGCCCTCCTCTCCTGTGCCACCATGCATGCCACTATCGGCCTGCCCCCTTGCAGCTACTGCGCTATCGCTGCCCCCATCCCTTCCTAGCCCCTGAAAATCAACCACAGGGGGGGCGCGAGCGTTCAGGTATTTGGCCATTGCGGCTGCATACGCTGCGTCAGGGTCAAAGGGGGCATTGGCACTCCCCTCTGCTTCAGCGGCTGCTGCTGCTGCCGCTGCCACCTATGTCAGAATGAGTACGTGTTTCACAAGCTTTGTATTGGACCAAATACAACATTATAGATTGTCAGGTGGCTGGGCAGGGATGCATGTTCAAGCTACCATGGTGCAGGGTGCCACTTTGTGTCCTCACAAGTTAGGATGCTGATTGTTAGGGCACAAAGTGATCCTGACGCACGTGATCATATGAATAAGCTGATCTCAGGTAATCGCAAAAACTTTTGTTTCTGTGCCCGTGCTCACTCACTCAATACAATCAATAGGAAAAAACTTTGTCGCAGACTTACCTGCTGGCTCATGGTCTGAAATGTATTGCAGGTATGAGCGGCGACACACACACTTGCACACAGCACCTTATCTGCCTCCCGTGTCACACCCACCTCTGCCGCAGCTGCCGATGCGGCTGCAGCTCCCGCATGGTACGCATCAATCACGCGCCGCATGGCCTGCTCTCGTGCAACTGCCGCTGCCTCAGCCTCCCCACCAGCCGCCAGCACCGCGATCGCTGCCATGTCCCCAGCCGCCTCTGCGCGCTGGTCCCTGCTTGACCTAGGCTGCGCGTTCTTGCCCAGGGCTTCTGCTTCAGCCACGGCCTGGTCCTCTGCCTTCTTGTGCATGCTCCTGGCGCCGGCAGCTGCTACCAGGGATTTGTAGTATCCCCCGCTCTGGCGATCCGCTGCAGAGCCACCACTGGCTGCACAAGAGACACGTGAAATACGCATGCGGCTGTGTGATTTGCGGGTGCAGCTTAGGAGTACGTAGAACGTAAGCACGACCAATGTTTCCATTCAGACTGTGAGCTGTCAGAGTACTGCAGTTGCATAACTCTTTTGCAGGCATTGCTGCTCTATGTACAATCCCAGAGGGGGGCAACTGAGCAAGTGCGCAGATATGCTCCTTCTTGGCATTCCAGGGGCAGCTTCTCACACAACACTTTTTTATAATCAATATAGCTTCAAACTATAGCTCACTTTAAGAGCTACCAGAGCACATGCTCACATTTAGTAATTGTCGCTCTATGCATAGATCGAAAGAGCGGCATCCATACCAAGATGCATGCTTTCCATGGGAGATAGCATATTCATTTGCATACCCTGCCAACTATTTGTCTCATTTCTGTTATAATGATCTTTATTTCTTGTAAGGACTCCAAAACATCAGGCATCACTGAATTTGGTGCATTGGGTGGTCTGTTATGATTATTTGGCAGCAAAAGTAGGGTTCACGCTACGGCTTATAAGACATGCGGGCAAAATTTGCAACTTCCAAGCTCCACTGCCTTGGATTTCTTGCAACGCAGGCTGCAATTTAATTTAAAGATCAAAAGTTGCAAACTTGGGTACGCCTACTCTATTTTAGCATATAAAGCACCCCCCTTTCTTGGATGGGAGTCATCCCCCTCTGGCATTATCCCATTCATACATACACACGAACGAGCATACACGCATACAAACACTCCAACACACATACATGCACATATTCGCACCTGAAGCAGCCACAGCTAGTGCAGCAAGTGTGGCGGCTGACGCAGCTTCTCGGAAATGCTCTGGCATGTGGTATCCCTCGGCCTGTGTGGTACGCCTGCTGCCACTGCAAGACATGGCACCCCCTGCGTTGCTTGCTCTAGAGCGGCGACGGCTGAGGTTGGGCCCTGTGTGTGTATGTGTCATGTGTTCATTTGAGTACGTGTGCATGGGTGTGTGAGTGAGCGAGTGTGTGTGTATGTGTGTGTGTATGAGCGAGTGTGTGATGCGTGAGTGTTGGTGCAATGAAATAGGGCAGCAGCAAGGGTAAATCGGCCACAGCAACGCATGTGTGTAGTTTTCAGAACGGCCACTGCAGAGCAGCACATGAGGGAGGCGAGCACTTAAAGAGGAAGACCTGCTTTTTCAGGGGAACACTGATAGCATCAAACTGGTGTATGATTGTATGCTGTGACTGCAACTTGAACTGAACGGCCTGAGCGTTTGGATGAGGCCAGCCTCTTTTCCTTGCTTTAATCCCTCACCCACGAAAAGCATAAGAGCCATATCACACACACATATATATATACATCCTCACACAAGACACTCAAACACACCCACATGCATGTACACTCACCCTTGTCTCCCCAATTCACGCTACGGCCAAAGCCTGTATTGGTGGACGACGGTTTACGCATCCAGCTCTGGAGTCGTGCAGATCGTGTGTTGCGAGCAGCAGCGTTCCTTTCAGGGGTGTGAGGTGCTGCTATGCCCCGGATTGATGGACCCCGGCTGTTGTGAGAAACAACCATACTTCGCCATGCTCGCTACAAGGGAGTGTGTATTTTTAAGAGAGTTGGTTTGTTTGTGTGAATGAGTGAGTGAGTGAGTGAGTGAGTGAGTGAGTGAGTGAGTGAGTGAGTGAGTGAGTGAGTGAGTGAGTGAGTCAGTGATTGAGCGAGAGAGTGGTGTGTGTGACCAGATGTATGCATTTGTAAGCTGGACTGCATGCTTAACGAGAGTAAGCCTGTGGTGTGCATGGTCTGCAACCACTGGATTTGTAAACTGTTGCTTGGCTTTCGTACAGCCCTTGTAAGCGCACCACCACTGGGGAAGGGGAAGGTTGCAGTCTACAAAAAAGTTTTGTTAAAGTGAGTTAAGATGAGCAACCAGCGCAGTGTTGGTCGGCTACTTTGGCCAACATTGAAAGCTTTGCATCCACCAAACGCAAAAAAGATGCCACCAGCTTTCGTTTGAATTCAAACACAGGGCTCTCTGCGATTTCTTGAATTGCTGCTTGTACACATAGAGAGGAGGAAGAGCGACTCTGGACAGCCTTCACCTGAACAGCGTAGCGCATCACCCTTGTTCAAAGCATCACCCTCAATCAAAGCATCCCCCTTGCTCAAAGCATCACCCCTAGTCAAAGCATCACTTTTGTTCAAAGCATCCCCCTTGTTCAAAGCATCACCCCTAGTCAAAGCATCCCCCTTGTTCAAAGCATCACCCCTAGTCAAAGCATCACCCTCGATCAAAGCATCCCCCTTGTTCAAAGCATCACCCCTAGTCAAAGCATCACCCTTGTTCAAAGCAAATTAACCCTCGTTCAAAGCATCACCTTTGTTCAAAGCATGTGCACAAATGGAGCTTGCGGACCTAACACGGCAAAAAACTGCGCATTGCTTTTAGGCAGGAGCTACACTGCGTACCCCCTGCTCCTAGATGGCTGTAACGTGTAGAGCTTGAATGAGTGAGCATGGCAGCGGCCATAACTTGAAAGTGTATGCCATACAGCTTTTTCAAAGTGTGCAGATGAATGGCGCTCATAATAGCTTGCTGCTGTGCCACCTGACTGACACCTCCCCCACCCCCACACAGACTGTGAGATACACACACACACGCAAGCACACACATACACACACCACACACCTGTATGATCCTGCACGCCCCCTCTTCTTTAACACGCTGCTTTGCCTCCTCCTCTACTGCCACCTTTTTCATGCTGTCGAAGATGGACAGCAGCTTGTGACGGTTGGCCTGCAGTTGCATACAGGGAGAGGATTGGCAACGGCAAATCATTTCGTCACAGGGCGACGCCTAGTTCACGTCTAGCTTCATTTGCATTTGCAAACCTTGCGGATGTCAACGCAGCAATGCAGCAATGCAGTGAGTTGGTTGTGTAGAATTGAAGCCGCAGAGAGAGAGAGAGAGAGAGAGCTGCTTTCTATGTCGCCTTTTGCCCCTAAGCGAACAAACTTATAGCGCAATAATCAGTGTTGTGCACATACGGCGTCAATCACAAATGGCACCGTTAATTACGGTGCTTAAAGGACGTCTACGTCACATAACCGTAATTAACGGTGAAATTCATACTGACGGGTGGGAAATCGTAAGTAACGGTGCGACGTCAGGTACTCAGTGGCTCAGAGTGCCAACTCAAGCTCTGATTTCCCCACAAACAACATTTGCGATTTGCGATATAAATATAAAATGTCCTCCGGTAATCAGGCCAAGAGGGCTCGTGTGGCCCTGAGTCAGTCGAGCCTGGCCCGGCCTGGCCAGCTGCTGACGGTTTCCCACCGAAAATAACTCATTCCTGACGGTTTCCCACTGTAAATAACTGTAAAGCCGACCGTCAGACGTCAAAAATTAAAATCACCGTAAATTACGCCTGAGGATTAGTTTCTGACGGTCAAAACCGTAAATTACGCCTGACCGTCAAATGACGGTTGACGGCGTCAACAGTAAAGTGCACAACACTGGCAATAATGGGTCCCGGCGATTAAACAATACCGTGATTTCAGATGGTGTGCAGCAGCAGGCTGCACACGACTTAAATGCTCACCCAGTCAGCACGGCTGCGCTGGTTGTCCTCCTGAGTGCGTTTGCTGAGGTCCAACTCCTTCTCCTGCAGTGCACCAAGTGCAAAGCTGCATGTGTGAATTGAGCTCTTGGAGTTTGGAGAGAGGTCAGGTGTTGTGGAAGAGAGGTAGCAGAAGGGTGCTGCAGCTAGCCACAGCAATCTAAGACCCGTAGGCAAGCTTTCGTTGCGGCAACATGGACAAAAAAGACGATGGGCGACCTACCTCCATGACATGATCGATGCTGGCTTTGCTCAATTGTGCAGATAAAACCAGGGCAAGCGCGTCGCTGAAGTTGCGGGTGCACTGCTCAAGCACGGCTGCATGTGTTGGGTGCATGTTAGCAAACCCATATGAGTGCATACATCTATGAGTTATGAAAGTGTATGTGTGTAAGCGTGTGTATATATGTGGGCGTGTGTGTGTGTGCATTGGGGTATGTGTGTATATGTATGTGCATGTGAGTGTGTGCGTGTGTGTATGTGAGTGTGTGTGCATATATGTGAGTGTGTGTGCGTGAATGTGAGAGTGTGTGTGCGTGCGTTTGTGTGTGTGCGTGTGTTTGTGTGTGTGTGTGTGTGTGTGTGTGTGTGTGTGTGTGTGTGTGTGTGTGTGTGTGAGTGCGTAATTATGAGTGTGTGTGTGTGACTGCACTTACCGAGGTGCTCCCTTATATGTAGCGGTAAGATTTCAATAGGCTCCCCCTTTCCATCATCAGGCTCCGGCCTGTGTGTGGACGAGGGGTGTGGAAAGTAAGTTACTGAGTGGTGATGGCTGCACAAGTGCTCTTGTTCTCTGAGTGGCAAACCGTCAGTTCTACAGCACTTCTGTCATCCATATGGGTATGGGCCAAGCTGGCTGCAAGTCAAGTGCGCGCCAAAACTTAGCATGCTTGCACAGCATGTACCTGTCTCTTTGCCCCGCCTGTCCAGCCTGTTGTCCGGCGCCACCCTCTTGCTGCTTCTCTGGAACGGTGAAGGCAGCTTTGATGAATGGAAGGAACTTGGACCTCCCGATTGGATTCCGCTTTTCCTCCTTGTTCTGTTTTTCCTTTTTCGCCCGCTCCTCCACATCTAATTTCGTTTGAATAGGCCTCAGAATTTGGAGGGTAGGAGGAGGTGGGCAGAGGGACACGCTCGATGGCATTGCCTCTTGCATGCTTGCCGGGGGATTATGCCGTCACTAAAAAGTAATAACGCATCACTACAAAATAAAAAATGGGTCTGACGCGGCACACAACCGCTCTAACAACTTTATAAGTGTAAGGCCATGAAGCACGAACAAGCGTGCAAGAAAACTGCTTCATGTTCTGTATACATTAAATCAAGATTCCTCCGTAAGCCTTAGACACAAACCACATGCTTAAGCACTTGTGTGCTTTCTGAGGCTTTAGCAAGATTGCACTCTCTCATTCCTCACATCGTTACACTTTGCCTTGGTTGGTGAAACCAGCTCGTAGCACAAGGAATAAGTAACCAATACCACCGTGGCGTGTTCTTGCTGTTCCACCCCGGCCCGCCCAAGATGGGCCCTTACCAAGAAACTAAACTGAACTCACCAGCATCTTTTTCCTAGGAGAAGCTCACAAACGTGTGCTGTCCTCTTTTGCTCCTCCAGATGCTCATGGGCGGCAACCACAAGTTTTCTCTATCACCCATCTCCAGATAGATGAGTATATTTTTGGTGCTATCGCCAACTACCTAGACATCATTGAATTTATTCATGCACATGAGGGCACTCAGCAACAATCGCCCCACACATTTCATCTGACTATAGTATGTGCAAGCAGGCACCTTTAAAATTGCTCAATTTTGGGAGGGAGAATTCTGTGCTGATCAGGGATGCTCTTTCCACCTTTTTTTTCGATATGATGCGGGGGATAAAGGCCCATTTGCGCAGATGCCATGTGCAAATTAACCTGTCTCCATCTATTATAACATTGCAACGTTGCCAATAATATGTACTTCATTCAATTGTGCAAGGTAGGCAAACCAATCAAGTAGTACAAGTGCACTGTTTTAATGTTGTGCGCATTAGGGGCCCCACAACTCGCTGTCTCTTCAAACATCCCTCATCCTGCTTTAAATCCGCGGCAAAAACTGCGTGCACAAGACGAGGTCCTTGTTATTGCAAGCACAGAGCGTAATTACGTTTGGGGTTCTAACACAAGTACTTTGTTTCACCACCCACAGCCACAGTCGTAGCTGTAACAAGCGAGAAGGTTCCTTTACTCCTTCTTTTTAGCCCGCACGCAGGGGTTACATAGTGTCTTTGGTCCAGCTGGCCCCTTCTTCCACATAGGTTTTCCATTTCCATCATTGCACGTGCCTCTATTGCGATGGACACAAAGCTGTCGTGCCTGCATGTATTCGTGTGGAGTGGTCATCTACTCAGAATGCGAGGTAGAGTGCGTTCATGCCAGCTGTGTGAAGTAGAGATTCTTCACATCACCATTGCACACCAAAGGCATGGGTTTATAAGGGGTCTACAAGTGAATCACATAAGCAAGTTAGGAATAAGGAGGCAACCACACAGGCACGCACTCATTGGAGTGTTGTCAGTTGTCACGACGTTTAGCAGTGTTCGTTTCTGTCCTTGGGAGGCGCCAGCGCCAGGGGCCACGCTTGTGCTCGCAGCTGCAGCCTGGTGTGAGCATCCAGGGCAACAGAGTGTTAGGTGTGTGAGAGGGAAGAAGAGGAGAAGAGCAGGGCTGCCTGTGAGGTGCCTCTGTCTCTAGATCTGGATGGTGGCCTTCTAACTAAGTTCAGTAAATTAATGGATCACAATTATTCCATTCCCCAAAAGCACGCGCTCACACACCTGACTAGAAGCAGCCAATCCACCAGAAGGGCCTGCTGCACCTGAGGCCTGCACACAGAGTTGTGATGGGAATAGAGCAACAGCTGTGGGGGAGAAAGTGGGAAGCAGCACGGAGGTAAGGGACTGTCACTGATTCAATGCAAACCCAGTCAGAAAGCTTGCTTGGGCTGGGGTTGATTTTTCAAAATAAGAAAGGGCTGACGAGGCAAACACATGCATGCATGCAATGCACATACACCTGGGCGTTAGGGGGGGTGGAGGCAGCAGCAGCGCGTGGGGGTGTTGCGGTAGGATCCTGTAGATCCGCCTGTAAAGTTTAGTAAAATGTATGGATTTGGTTAATTGAGCCTGTGCATGCTGGTTGAGTTGTTGAAGCATCAACTCCTCTCCCTTCTAAGTGTCCAATGCCCTTAACTGTAAGCACCCCTTGACTGAAGAGAGGAGCTAGCCCTCCCAGCACAGGCATGTTGTAAGTAACCCAAGCATCATGGCATGCCTATGCTAGGAGGTTAAGGCATGAAGGTTTACGCTTGCCTTCAAGACATCCTCGAATGTCCTTAGCACTGTATACGTCTAGCTTCACTTGAGCACTGCAGTACAGGCACGCTTACCTGTGTCTGGTCGCTCGCTGTCGTGCATAGCGTCCACTTCCCTCATGTAATCATCCCGTTTGTTTCTGACTTGAGCTGCAATACTGTTTGCCCTGTTTTGCTCCAGGACTGTCAGACGGTTGTTGTATTCCGGACTACAGATGAAAAAAAGCGTAGCAATAGTGTACATTACTATTATTATAGCATGCAACAGGCAACAAATATTATTGACATGCATCAGGCAGTCACATCCTATGCCTTCAATAGGAATGCCTGTTTACTGTCTGCAGAATGCGCTAGGCTTGGGTCATTTTTGATGCTCACATTACCTTGTGTACCAGTATATATACTGGGTGGAATTCTGTACACAAGGTAATGTGAGCATACGTAAAGCTGCCTGCAGTCTGTCCTCAGCAGTGTATACGGAGGGGTTCTGGAGGACTTTCTACGGCCAAAAGGAGAATGGTGAGCAGTGAAAATTGAGAGCGTGTGTTCATGAGTTAACCTGTGCATAATTGAGCAGTGAAATTGAGAGCGTGTGTTCATGAGTTAAGTAGCCTGTGCATAATATTTGTGAATTGACTAATGGGCGGATGCACAGGGCATATTGGAGGCAATCTACACTCAAAAGTAAGTCATGTCAGTTAGAAGTGCCGTATCTTTGGGTGAGAAGGGTTTGCTACAACTACCAGCAAAAAAAAAGGAAGGGAAAAACAAGTAGATTGTCACCAACTTTTACGTATTTGTTCCAATCATTAATGCGGAGCTCCCCATCTCTGTAATAAATGGTGTAGGGCTGCTCCCCCGTAGCTTGGAATGCGGCCTGCCGTGCTCGCCTGTCTGTTCTTCTGGCTGCATCAGCTGTGGTCATGAATGAAGAGAATCAAGTGTCAGAACAAGAATGACAAAAAAGTGCTAGCGACTCGCTCAAGGCTTCACTGCTTGCAGCCTGCATCAGGTGAAAGGGGGCAAGCATTGGGGGGGCTGGAAGACTCTCACACGAATGGGAATACCTACGTGGAAAGGGTTGCATGTTGTGATTGAGAGTTGTATCTGTATTCTGTTTTATAACAATTTTTTTTGCAAGCGCCCTCTGCTTCTGCATACTAACAGCCCTTGCCTCTAATGAAATGGATGGCTTCGAAGGTTTCTAAATACTAAATTGCGCAAGCTGATCATGCACACGTACACACTCACCATTGGCCCAGGCTTGAAAAAGAGAACCAGAAGCAGAGCCACACATGACTGCAAAGAAAGATGTAGACGGTTCATAGTGAGACAGTAATGAGGATATCATTGCACGTGTTTGCTCAAGGCATTGTGATCTGCTGTGAAGACGACAAAACAGAAAAACTCACTCACGAGTGCACGAATAACTTTGATCGATAAGTTGTGCACGTTGTCCTGGGCCTGAACCTGTTGCAGCTGTGCAGTACAAATCATGTCATTAAACATTTTTCTGTGCCACTAGGCAGTACAATTCATATCATTAGACATCTTTCTGCGCCAATAGGTGAATTCTGTGCCAGTCGGTGATTCTGTGCCAGTCGGTGAGAAAGCGAAATGACAAGTTGTGCTTCCGGCGGGAATTGGGCTGCATTCTATATTCATTGTAGCAACCCACCTCTGCCATTTGCAGCATAGCGTTGGTGGATTCAGTCATTAGATGGCTATAAGTGGTGGTGGGCTGCATGAAAAGTGGCACTGGATTTGCCATAACCGCCACCTGCAAGGCAAAAGAGGAGGTTGTCCCTAGAGTAAAAGCACTTGTGTAACACCACAATGTCGGTGACATTGCTTAACAACTTTTAATCTTAGTTGTGTGCTCAATTGCAAGACCATCGCAACTCTACTACGTCCACGCCGGTTGCAAGGTCATTGTCACGCCCATCATCCGGCACTGGTGCTGAGAAGCAAGCATAAAGAGGTTTGGTACCAGGTTTAGCATTGCTCAGGGATTTAAAACAACATCCAGGGTCAACAGTCGGAGTAAAGGTAGGATTAGGTTTGAGTTGAGCAGGAAATAATTAGAGGAAAAGACATCCAAGCACAACAAGGCAAATCTGACGCTTGTGATAGGCAAGAAAAAACTCACCAGCACAGTGGGTGAACCGCTGCTAGAGGCCAGCGAGTTGATAGCGCTGGGCCTGGCAGGCAGGTGTAAATATGTGTGCGTCCGCGCATTATTGATGAAGATCATGATTGATGGTCATGACATGCTAACTAGCAGAGTGCACATGCACGTCCTTATCACGTGAGTCAATTTTGGCAAGTGCAAGAGATAAAAGAGTAAGAGTGACATAGGGATTAACGTAACGTGTGCTGCTAGTGTACGCGGTATGGACTGGCAGATCACTGCTGCCATGTCCCTTATTGCGTGGGATACGTGGTAGATGGGGTGCGCACACACCATCAGATTCAAAGTGCAGGAGAGGACAGGCACACAACTCACGGTGGGTGTGTTGAGAGGATGGTGGTTGCTTGTGCTGGCACCGGGCGTGAAGTTGGGCCTAGGCACCGGGCGTGAAGCTGGACCCGGCAGGCTATTAAATAGGCTGCAGCGTGTATGTGCAGCAGGTACATTCAAAATTTCAACCATGTAGTTGCTGATCTTTGTTCATACGCGTACAAATGTGTGTGCATGTCTGTAAGCGAGCGTGCTTGCAAATTTTTGAGAGTTCATTAACTATTTGGCAAAGACGTTTTCGAAACCACTAGGCCAACGGGAGGCATAAAAGTGTGTTGTTTGTCAACCACTATCCCTACCTTATTGCATTTGAGCTTTGAAATTTTGCGCTGACCATTTTTTATTCGTTCATATCGCACGCTTTTCAGACAACAAAGCATATATTGAGCTCTTGTCACCAGCCACTTCGTTCCTTTGCACCACTTGCTAGAGGATGTGGAAAACGCTGGCGTTGCTTTGCTCGCCGCTTATTCCAGCATGGGAGTGAATGCAACCTGCTGGCGAGTTGCACTCCACCTAGCTTGAGGTGCTGCATGTCACGGAAAGGATGTACCGACCTAAAGATCTCAGCTTCTTTAACGTTCTGAGATCAAGTAGAGCAATCTAGACTTCAGAACCAGCTGAGCACCAAACAGGCAGGAACAGCATAAAATCTCCGTAATGCAACATCCTTTTGGGCATGGGTGGCACCATCTACTACACTCACACATTGGAGCCTTCCAAGGATTTGGCGATTCTCAACGACCTAACAACTTACCTCCAAGCTTCGTACACATCCTGTCAACTACACTGCGAAACTTGTTCGTACCAGACGTGCCCTTTTCAGTACCATACAGGTATGACCAGCATTCATCAGGAGCCGGTTCAGGCCAAGCCTGCAACCCTCTTGATCCTCATACTAATTCTCTCTTTTCTTTGGTAAGGAGTTTTACAGTTCCTGGTACCAAAGTGGCTCCTTTCCCTTTAATAATGTGGGGAGTGGTCTAAATATTTCCCTGCCTGCGAAGCATTCGAGTCATTATAGGCAAGTGACATGTGCCAGCCAGCCGTACCAAGAAGACAGCTGATATCGTGCCAACCCCAGACCAAGATGAAGATGGAGGCGAGGATAAAATCATCAGGCAAGCTCAGTCTCTGAGCAAGTTGCGGCAAACTGCGATCCCTTGCAACTTTGTGGGTGGGTTTCTGGCTCATGTAGATAACAAGTTTGCTCTCTGCACAAAGCGTTGAAACGGAGTCTGCTTGGCTGCGCCTGGTTGTGGTACTTCTTGTTCACCTGGCTTGACTTTCTGCGTGTCTTCTTTGGTGCATTGGCACTGCTTTCTTCAGAACTTTATCTCCGTGCTCAGACCAAACTTTTTTGTAAGAAGTTCTTCTGTCAAACTTCTGGAATGCTTTCTCGTTTTCTGGCATCCAACTTCTTAGTTGCGACTCTCCTTTTCTTCTCCAGACCTGTCTTTCTCAGTCCTCTTTGTCAGATCAAATCACCGTCACTGCAAAGTATAAGACTCAGCACATCTACTAATCTCGTTAGAGTGTTAGGATATCAGCTTCCGTCTACAGCATGCAGGGGACCCCACATAACGAGCAAGCGGGAAGTCAGACCCGTTGGCATGGCTTCATCAAGTTTGGTGGGCCGGGGAAAGGTGGAATTGGTGGCTTTATAAGCCCCGTTGTTAAAAGCTGATCGTGTGCTCATTACCTTACACAGAGCAACACGGAATTGAACAAACAGACTGAGTAGTACTAACAAAAACTGAGAAACAAAAGAAGAATGGAAAAAGAAAAACTACGCAGGCAGTGAAACCACTCCCCACATTAATTAAGGAAAAGAAAGCCACTTTGGTACCGAGAGGTAAACCGGAAAACTCCTTTACCAGCAGACAAAAAAGACCCAGTTAGAGAGGTCCAACAGAGTAGCAAAAGGAGGAAAGAAGACACAAAGAGACTGGAGTACCAGCCTCAAACAAGCAAGAGCACCAGGCAAAGTTACTGCAGAGCTAAGCTAAGGGTCTACCAGGGATGACCACCCATTTCGGCCACTGCCAATCCACAAAAACTACCAAGTCATGATATTCTACCACATACTCCATTCTTCACATTTGCATATAATTTTGTTTTGATCTCCAAGTTTTCATTGTTCAACCATTCAGGTTAGGGGTGTGTTGGTTGTTGTGCGTGAGTCTTATTGATAATTTGGGGCGCCTTCAGACCAAGGAGGAAGGCTTCCAAGGTGGAAAAAGCATCCAACAGAGAAGTGAGTTCTTTGCATTGCAATGGTCCCTAACGCTTCAACCAGTTATGTACGTCCACGTCTGTGCGCACTCTGCTCATACTCGTGTGTCTATCTGCTAGTGCTACTACTCATCTTTGGTTGGCTGCCACACCACTGTCCCTTCCCGGAGCTGGAACCGTTTACTCAGACATTCTCGGTCTCATCGTGTTACATGTTAATATGCCTAGGCGAACAGTGTATCAGAGACCTTCTTACACGGTACAGGGTCTCTTAAGGATCCCCTCTTATGGTACCTTTTATAATGCTCACATGTTGTCAATTGATCACCTATCAAATCCAGAAGGTATAGTTAATTGGTAAGACTGGCACATCCAGCTTATTGAACAAGACACCAGAATCTCTCAACTGGCAACCAACTAATTGCTCTGTCACGCGATTTGTCGCTGCCACTGATCACGGACGTTTCCCTTTTCGTTTAGCTAATTGTATACGGGCTTTTTCCAAGCTTCCGCTCAGACGCCCTGAGGCATAAATAAAAGAAAAGTAAAAAAAAGAAAAGACTCCGCTGGTAGTGATGACACAGCCAGCATGATTAGGGGAGGGGGTTACCTAGGTGCCCGCACCAGGCCCCCCCCCACCGCGAACAATTGAAGAAATTACTGTGGGTCAGGGGGGTTGTGTGCCGTAGCACCCAGATCCAATCCTTGACTGTTGTTGCTTGTGTGTTTCTTTCCCTATATCCTTGTCTGTTTAATAGGTTAGCAATAAGCAGGCTGTGCTGTGCTTTTGCTTTTTGGAGTTGGGGATCAGGCCTAGTGTCTTCACAAAATTTAAACCCAATCAGGTGAATCTCCCACTGGTTTGGACTCAGTTTCTTGTCTTTAGCAAGCTGTTGAATATTTGAATTGCGGGTGGTTACGAGAGGAGCACACAGTGCTAGGTGAAAATAGGATGGCGTCAGGACGAGAAGAGGATTCTAAAGCATGTGCTCAGCAGGCTGTTAGTTTTGGTAGCAACCAGGAGGGAAGTGTTTTGCTGGCAGTGTTTCTCAGATCTAGGCTCTGCTCTGATAGTTCATCTGCGCTGCCTACGTCAGTGTAGGCAATTTGGTTGGCACCGCATGGTCCCTTTTGTAGGGCTTGGACAATCAGCACACCATATTATGGCGTTTAATAATCATGTTCCTCATTTTACTAATGTGTTGGCAACCTGAGAGTATGTGAAGCGCACTATCAGTGCAAGGGCAGATGGGGCAGTTTGCATTGGGAGAGAAGGGCATAAATAGCAATATAATCTCACCTCACCTTACCAGCTGACATGTGTTATGCACCCTTGCACAAAGCGCACGCTTCCCTATCTCAGCCATCTTTGTTATTTCTGTGCTGTGCCCCTGGTTTTAGTGCCTTTTTGCTGGCCCTTGCTGTGTCGGTACTTCTTTTGCGAGCAGGCACCATGGGTGCCATCGAACCAATTACCTTTTTTTCTTTTTTTCTTTTTAGCCCTTCATGTCATTGAATATTTTGTTCACATTCGTTTGCCCCCTTCCCACTTGGTAATTCCTCGTGCATACTCAGCGAATTCTTGTAATCTAACAACTCTCTAAATACCCAGTGTCAGGCAACCCAAATAGTTGGTGTTGGAAGTAAAGGAAGGAAACAATTATGCATCGTTTTTTCAAGGAAAGAAACGACCAGGCAGTGAAGCCACTCCCCACATGAAGCATATTGTTATGGTGTCTTTTCTTTCCCTTCATCACTAAAAATCCGAGCAACAAGGAAACAAGGAAATTACCGTATAAGGTATGGAAGAACAAAATATAAGGAAAAAGTGAGGTTGTGAAGGGGATAAATAAAGTACCCCCCCTATATTTCTACTGCTAAAATAAGGGCTTTGCATTCTGCTCAAGCTAAAAATTGACTTACATTTCTGCCCACTCAGAATTTAGTAATCAAACAGGATCAATGAATATAAGTATTTACGCACTTTGGGACAGGCACTATGAAATACTGCCAATGCTTTGCTTTTGTCAGGTGCCCATGTCACAAAATTCGAGGTACATACATAAATGAGCAGAATGACTATTACAATAGCCCAGCCCTGAGCTGTGTTGAGAGTAGTAATCTGGCAGTGGGTCACCTTAGTCTTCGGATCTAGCCACGAACTCCTACCAGCCTTGCTACAGCCGACCCACCTACTGCAGATTCCGAGTGCCAGCTCGAGCAAACAGCCTGCACAGGTATGTAAGCAAGTGTTTCCTTGAACCGCACAAATACCTGCAACCATGCAAAGCAGGTGGCAAGTGCATACGGGAAACTACAAATACACATACCCAACCTAGTGAGGTACTTGCCTACCTGGCAACAACTTTCTAGGAGGTCTTCCAGCGTCATGCCTGGGACGTAGAAGGATTGTCAAATTGCATGCATTTGTCAATGATTAAATGCTGTAATGCCTTTTTACTGAAACAGGATGATGGACTAAAATGCTGCCTCAAAGGCAGGCACCAGATAATTACTTACAAATGTGCAAACATGAAACTAAAGCATCAACGAGCATCAAGCTGCACATGGGAACAGCTGCAACCAACATCACAGACTCCATAGCATTCCAATTTGCTTTGAGCTGCGCAAAGTTAAAAAAGTTCATGCACATTGAAATGCATTGAAATTAGTTCTGTTCCCTCACCTTGGCCAGGATTCATACGCAGAAGCACCTCACACTTCTCTGCAAGTTCTGGGTTTCTTCGGAACAAGTAGCGCATGATCTGAAATTTGGAAGGCAACGAGCACTTAGTCACCAGCATGCAATTGACTGACCGCTTACTTGGCTCAAAGCATCAAAGCGAAAGCTGACATTGGACCCAGGTGCGAGGTGAGAGTCCATCTGCCGTAGATATGCAGGCTCCAAGAGACACTAAACATACAGGATAATGCCTCGAAATTACAGAAAAGCGAAGCGCACCTTCTTCATGCATCCAAACTTCCCTCTTTCTGTCATCAAGCTGCTACCAGGTGCACGATTTGCCTCGTCTCCATGTCCTTGATCGTCACTAATGCTGCTGTTGTTTATGCCAACTTGGAACGCTTGTTGCGTGTACACCCGTAAAAAAGCACAGACAGCCTCAGGCTCATCCCACTCCCATGGCACATCGTCCGGGTGAGTGAAGCTGAGTCTTATTCTGTGAAAGAGAAGGGGGTCTTGGACAGCTCCCCGGCCCAGCATAATTGCTGAGCAGTTTGTTTCCTGCAGGAGCTCATGCGCTCGGTTTATGCTGACAACATCGCCGTTGCCCACCTGCATATACATACGTGTGTGCTGGTGTGTGCATACTTTTTCATCAGTCACAGGTGACTGACAGCTAATTTGGCCTGCGTGACTGTCAGTGCATGCAGGCCAAATAAGCTACCCACAATTAGGCCTCTGGTCAGGAGCAGGATGTACACACGTGTAAGGTGCCATCAGCAGGTGGTGTCGAGAGCAGCTGGTTTTTGGGGCGGAGCCCCCCAGGACGTAGTCCCCTATAGTTCATTCCGGTTGCTGAGTCACCACGCTGAAAGAATAAAGCTTTGAGCCACCCAGGCCACCCCACGCCATAAGAATGGCACAGCCAGAAAGCTGATTTTGTGCCGATTCCAGCCATGCCCTCAGGTGTGCGGTCAAACAAACTCACATGGGAGGTGTTGCGAGGTCTAAGGTGAAAGTGCGAGTGCACAATGTGTTTAATTGAATTAAAAAATTATCATCAAATGTCGAAGTTGTGATTCTGTGGGGCAACTCGCACTTTCACCTTACCACACTTTCACCACCACACTTTCACTCAGGCTGCAGCTTCCGGCACACCACTTCCATGGGGATCGGAAATCCTTAAGAGACGTCGCTGCACAGGTCACACAGCTTCAGACACGGTATGGTATGACCGGGACTATGCAAACGGAAGAGAGGGGGGGTGCAGGGGGGGCGCAGCCCCCCCTGATTCGCTCTCACTACATTAGGTACAACTTCAATGTAGGTTGCAGCGCAGCTGTGTGTGTGTGTGTGTGTGTGTGTGTGCAGCGCAGGCTCCGCCCCATTTTTTGTGATCCGCAGGATCACACCCTACTTGTCTGAGGGTGAGCCAGCACATCAACATCTTGTATTGACAGGCATATTGCAACGAGCTGTTTCATGGTTGGGTTGACTTCAAAGCTTTGCTGTAAAAAGAGTAGAATTTTAGGACTTGACCATTCACGTAGCAGTACTCTCAAATGACAAAAGAAGGCTCAAAAGCGCACATTGACCACCACCTCTACATATAGCATACAGGTCATTCCACACATCAATGTTAGCCAAGACACAAAATTAATCCAGGTGAAAGCATGGACTTGAATTTTGAAATCAACTTGAATTTTGAAATTAACTTGAATTTTGAAATCAATTGAACCCTTGAGTGCATCCGCAACTCCCAGTCTAACCATATACACATGATTTGGAGTGACATAGCACTGAGAAAGCACAGTGAAATATGATTTAAAAACTCAGCTACGGGGGTATTTCCACTCTCAGAAATACTGCAAGCGGTTGATGTGAATGCATTGGTTAACACCAGTTTAGTGTAGGGGCAGATAGTAGGGGGTGGTTTTCCTACTGTTATGCCTGGTTTCACACTGCCAGATTGCCAGATGAAAAGCGATCAGAGTTTTCCAAAACACTTACAATAGACATTGACGCACATCAATTGCACTGTTTAGCTCACCACAGGAATCTGCAGTAGCTGCCTTGCTTGTGCAATCAAGGACCATGAGGCCCTCCCTTCATATTTTTGCCGCTTTGTACGTGGGTGTATTGTGACAAAGGATGCTCCTGCCTCCTGCAAAGAAACAAAAATGAACAATCACAGACAGCAAAAACCACTTTTCTCATAAATTACAGGGAAAAGACACCAAGTAACTAAATTTGCGATCACACATGGATTATTACTTTAGAACTTTCACAAATTTAACGAGCTTTTTATGCACAATTACACGTATTATGCAAATACCAGAGGGGGTCAACTGAGGCCCCAAATGGGCACGTTTTTATATGCTCCTTGGTTCATATGCGGCCCAAGTTAGCTTGCTCCAAGTTTTCATATTATATATTATATGTTGTATGAACCGTACCTTTCTTAACTCACCCCGGGTAAATAACGTTTTTTGCCTTCCGGCGTGATATCAGTATCGTAAAATATATATTTATTCAGAGACTCTGGGGTTTCCGGGGATTGGCAGAAATTAAGTTTTGTGGGTGGATGAACAGTGATGAGCGGAGAAGGCCCCGCCCCCGCCCCAGCCCCAGCCCCAGCACCTGCAGCCCCAGCACCAGCCCCAGCACCTGCCCCAGCACCTGCAGCAGCCCCAGCACCTGCAGCACGACACACATGCGCCCCAGCACCTGGAGCACGACACTCCTGGACAGCACTTGGAGCACGACACACATGCGCCCCAGCACCTGGAGCACCTGCCCCAGCATCGCAGCACAACACACATGCGCACGCACACACGCGCACGTGCACAAATACTCACATGCACTGCCTGGGGTAAATGCCCACAGGGATTCGTGCGGGAATGGCTAAAATAATTATTTTGAGGCTCTGGGGTTACCCAGGGTTACGTTTAATATTTATGAAATTTGGGCACTGGGGTGGATCCGGGAAGGTACGGTAGGTTTAAAATTTGGAGCTAGACAATTGGGCCGCACATGCTTAATTTTCTGTGGCGTGAACCCCATTTGTTTGCTGCCAAATCTTCACAACAGATCACTTGCAGCACCAGATTCAATGATGTTAAGTTCTTTAGGGTCGTTACAATAAGTAAAGATCATAATAAAAGGAATGAAGTGGGAAAACCCAGTGGCTGGCATCTTCTGCATTTTAACATGCTATCCCCCATGGAAAGCACCTATCTAGGGTATAGCCGCCTTACATGTGCGTTTAATCCTGTGTATGACACACATGTACACGGAGAGGCTCAACTAATCCTGAGCACATGATTTGGCAGCGAATATTGCGGCCTAAGGATACTGAGAAAGCCCAAGCACTGTCGCAAAGCACAAGGTTTGTTCATCAAGAAACTACTAAGAACGGATTTATAGCAGAAAGCAATTATGCACGCCTCTCTTTGTACTACATAGTAAGGACTGATAGCTGTCAAGTGAAACAAGTTGTAATATAGAGCCATTACAAGGTCGTGGCATCAAGCCTCACACACCTGTGCAGCTAAGAGGTTCTCCTCGAACAGTGAAGTGTCGTCAAACCCGCTCCTAAATTTCACACTGGCAATTGCATGGCCACCTGAATTTTTCGTGAGCGAGCAGGAAGCGAGTGCCTTGCCCGTAACAAAGGTTGTGGCTCCGTACAGGGAAGTACAGTGAGCATGGTATTTACAGACAAATTGATCGGTTGCAGGATTCAGAGCCTGTTTTTGCAAATACCTTGCGTCAAATATAAACACAGAAGTAGTTGTGCCGGGAAGTTGTTGCACTTACCAGCCCCGTTCACGACTCCTCTGACACACTTATGCAGCAGCTCAGGAGTCCGAAGTAAGCTGCAGCAACAAAGAGCAACGTTTCCTTTTACAGGTTCTTGCTGCAAAAAAAAGCATAAGGTTGTTGTGCTCTTGCGTGGCAAACATGCAAAGGTCTTCCAAGGCAAAAGCTTGAGCATGAGCACCGTAGAACAAGTGCTGATTGCAAGGCACAAACATGGTACACATGCACGTGCACACAGCATTTATAACTGCAGTGTGCACAATTCTGTGAGACAGCATGCGCATGAATCAATGTAAATCAAACAGAGGAGAGAGACAGCGTTCCTCCTTAGAGGAATTCCTTAAATCCTTAGAGGAGAGAGACAGAATTCCTCCTTCTTAGCTGCCTGCGTTGTTTCCTGTCTTGAAAACCATCCCAAATTTTAAGAAAGCTCACCCTGTGTGGAGCCCGTCTACGAGTCACTGCCTTCACTCAAGAAAGATGTCCATACCTCGAGCCCGCACCATGGCCGGTCACCGTATTTGCAGGGCATCCACAGTTCAGATCTACACGAGGCGCGCTCATATTGACCGCAAGTTCATGCGCCGCCAATTCAAGAAGCACAGCGTTAGAGCCCATGATCTGGAGTTCAGCCACAGATGTAAGGCCACACAGTTAGCGTTCTTTCTTTCTTTCTTTGACAACTGTGTTAAATTTTGTGTGCATGTGTGTGCACAGCGCTGGAGAGCCACCACCCCTGAATAGTGGGCCCTGTGGCGTAAGAACCTTTGCAAAACCGTAAAGCAAGAGGCTCACCACTACTCGGTAAGCAAGCCTCGCACAAGACAATGGATGACAAGTTGGTGTGTGTTCATGTATGTGTGTGTGCGTGCTTGTGTGCGTGCATGTGTGCGTGCAAGTATGTGTGTGTTTGTGTGCACATGCGTGCGTGCGTGTGTGTGTGTGTGTGTGTGCGCGTGTCTGTGCGCATGGTCACCGGTGCACGTGTGTATGTGTGTACATTAGAGCTGTTTATGTTCCAAGCTCTCAGTGTCAGCCCCTTTTGCAGCACGTCAAATGATGACAAGATAATCATTCCATCCCTTATTCACTCAGTCACCTCGAAAACAGAGAATTTGAAGTGGCTTGAATGCATCGCGGCAACCAAAGAGGAGGCCTCTGTTTTCGCAAGTCACTTTCACAGACTCCCCTTTCAAATTGTATAATTCACAAATAGAAACAATCGACAGCTTCTAATAAAATCTTCTCTCTAGCTGCAAGGCAAATAAACAGTAAGTGCTCTAGCATGGCTGGCTGTTCAAGCTTTCAAATTTATAATATCTGGGCAAGTACCAAGTGGTTCCTTTTCCTTGGTCTCGTGTTTCCCCTGCCTGTGCACTTTTTCCTTTGCTTTTCCTCCTCGAGGCAGTTCAGTCCTAACTGTGCTCCTTAATCCACCACTGAACAGAGCTTGCTTCAGAGAAAGCGACCCCCACTGCGATAAAGGAAGCATCATAAACGGAATCAGTCCTACCTGTGCTCCTAGAGGCTTTTCTAGAGCGGCCAGCTCCCACGCATTGTACTTTTGAGACAGAATTCCACGGACTGCATTCCTGGGTCGCTCTGCTCTGTCAGGGATGCGCATAAATTCTGCAATTAGGACAGAGCCGATCTTGTCTTTCCTACTGCTAATACAAATGTCCAGGCAGTCAAATCTGTCTTAACTGAGAAGTACCGCATAAATTACGTTGGTGGAGCTCTGGCTAGTTTAAAATATTAGAGCCGAATCTTCCAATAAAAACAAGCTGATTTCTTCAGGAACACTAACTCTCCGTCTTAAAAAAACGCCTTTTAAATCTGTCCTCAAAGATCCTTATCAGCATAAACTTCACCTTCACTTTTGCCCACAGCTCATATGCAAACATTGGACCCCTGTACCTGTGCAACTTTCATCAAATCCGCCTGGTCCCACGCTCGCAAGGGCACGACGAAACGGCCGATCTCCCTGAATCCAATCATCATTGCTCAAATGGTTAGCAAGCGCATTATTAAAGCTAGCGTATTTAGTCATTACCTTAAAGCCTTGAATTTGTAAACTACCAATTTTACAGAGCTCTGGGATTTGAGCAGCCAGTTGCTCTCTTGTTACGTTTATGATTTGAAGAGTGAGATTACACAAGAGCAAGCTGTGAGGGGACTCTCTGGACAAATCTGCAGCATCGCCTCTCAATGTTGCTGAAGGCTATGCTAGAGGTGCGTGTTAGAAGACAGGGAGGTGTTTCTGATTGCTTGTAGGCGTGCAATCACTGCCACCATGCGCAACAATTATTGGTTCAAACACCCTGCTTGGATTGATCACAAGCCTGCATAACAAAACCATTAGCAGGAGGACCATACTTACGCCACACACATCTTTTTTGGGATGGCGGCCAACAAAGCTTTACATAGAAGATACGTACCTGGATTTACGGAGCTGATATAACCTATGCCACTTTTTTGAAATTTCGAGTCCAAAATTGCAGTTAAAAATGCAGGAAAGAGCCTTAGGCCGCGGTCACACGGAAATTTTTTAACACTTATTTATCCAAGCAATTTTGATCTTAACACAGTGGTCACACGTTAAACAAAATTTTACGCGGAATTTTTTATTTCAAGTGCTAAAATTATTAAGCAGCGGTCACACGGGAAATTATTTATCGTTTTTTATTTATCTCAGGAATTGTTTTTTTTCCATCTCGCACACCATTTCCACTGCCCCTCTGATGACGTGGGCTGTGATACTAGTTGCTTGGCTGGCCACGTTGCCACAGTTGATGCCTCAGCAGCAATCAGAGTTCTTCAATTGGGCCATCACGACCATCCTACCAGCTGCTCTTAGAAGGGGGCTTTCCAGCTTGGGGCTTGCCTTGCCCTGGTCCATGTTCAAGGGCATGTGAGGCTTGGCAGCAAGGCAAGAGGATTCTGGAGCATTCACTGGCTGAGTGTTGGCTGAATGTTGCTTGCAGCATCACATGTGAGTGATGATTCCCTCTCCCTCCTCACACCCTCCTCTCCTCTTTCCCCCATGTGAGTGATGATTCCCTCTCCCTCCTCACACCCTCCTCTCCTCTTTCCCCCTTCTCAAAAGGGAGCCCTTCATTATGAATTCTGGGAGAAGCAAGTGCTGGGGGACTGGGCGCGGCAGGGGCAGACACACCCTGAGTACGAGGCGAAACAATTCCGCAGAGCCTTCCGTTTGAGCAAACCAGCCTTCAATACCCTGTTGCATAGGTTCTGTGCTGCACTATTTAAGTAAAACACAATCATGCGCAGTGCCATTCCTGTTGCAAAGAGACTGGCTATATTTTTGGACTGGGCAGGCTCTGGCGGGTCCCCCCATCAGACCCTTGCACACACATACGATGTTAATTAGGATGCAGTCTGCAACATAATTCATGAAGTTCAGTTTGTGTAACGAATTTGTGCCAAGTATGCTTGCTTTTCCGGGAATGACCTCGTGCGCGTGACGAAAGAATTGACAGGCCCGTACCATTTGCCAGAGAGAGCGGCAATGGATGGGACTTTCATGGGAATTGAGTAGCCTTACAATTGGGGTGATACTTATTACTGTTACAAGAAGCATATGGCAATTATCCTAATCGTACGTGTTGATGCGCGTGCAGCAAATTCTCTGACATACGCAGCCTTCTGCTGCTGGATACAGGAGCTGTCCCCTGAGTATCATCAGCCTTGGCTTCCTCTAGCCCTTTATCTCTGCCCCTTTTTCTTTTAGGAGCCCCATGCCAAACTGCTAAAGCAGGCCTGCTGGCCATAACAATTATTTCTTATCTTAATCAAGTTTCTTTGGGTTTGCAAGTCAGGGGCACCTTCCTGGAACACTCCCCAACCATTTAAAATGTTGCCCCGGCTAAAATATTTATCGAGATTAAAATCCCGTGTGACCGCCCCCTTAGATGGCTGTCAATTACGTTCTGATTTTCTTGATCAATTTCCATCTATCATATGTCTTTCAGCACTTCAAGCATGTTTTGGACGAAATTGACCACAGAAACCAGCAAAATTTTTAGGTTTCCACATCGGACTACTTGAACAGTTCGAGGGATTTAGTACTTTCACGGATTTTATCAGACCCTTGCTCCATAATAACGGACTGTTTATACACAAATACATGTACTATGCAAACACCTCAACTGAGACCCCAAATGGGCATGTTTTAAGTATGCTCTTTGGCTCATGTGCGGCCCAATTGGCTTGCTCCAAGTTGTTCATATTAGGTTTTCCCCGTGCAAAACCCCCCCAAACAGGGCCAATAAGCTTCCCACCCAATTTAAAGCCCCCTATACCTCATTTGAATGCAAGATACTTGATGTCGTATCTAAACCATTGACATTTGCTGGAAATTCGGCATTCTGGGGGGGTGTGTGGGGCCCAGTGCGTACTTTGCACCCACATTGGCAGGGAATAGGTGCATTTCTGAAGTTGCCCCGATCGACCTCTGCTTCAGGATATAAACATTATAAATGTTATATAGCAATGCTGCAAGGTCGAATTTGGGGCAGGGGTACTGGGAAAGCCGGCGAGTGGAAGGCACTCACACAAGGGACACAGGGCAAGAACACAGGAAAACCTATCATTCCTTACCTACTGCGAGTTTTAGCCCGGTTTATATTAAAAATTACATGGGGCCAATTAGTGGCCTAGTTAAAATCTGATGGAATTGTTTGACCCGTTACATGCAGCAAGTTCCGCGTGTGCTACTTCGGCTCCATCTAAAATTCCCAAATTCACACCAGAGTTGCGGAATGAATTATCAAGCCCTTAAATTTTTTATTGCAAGCCACCCACTGGGTCTTTCGGCCTGCTTTCTTTGTGTGCATTTAAAGAAAACATCAAGCTATCCAACACATCTTTCAGCTCCCAAAACGATGGAGTGGTTGGGGTGGGGACCTGCCGGGCGTCGCTGTGTCTTACCCAAAATGGCCAAAATGCGACACCTACGAGACGTGTCGCAATTAATCGAAACACTGGGAGGGGGGGGGGTTGCATGGGGACGACCACTAAAATCTGTATGTAGGCCTGATGTAGGTGTAAATTTGGAGCTAGGCAAGCGGGCCGCACATGCTTAATTTTCTGTGACGTGAATCCCATTTGTTTGCTGCCAAATTTTCATAACAGATCACTTACAGCACCATATTCAATGATGTTTGGTACTTTAGGGTCCTTACAATAAGTAAAGATCATTACAAAAAGAATGACGCGGGAAAACCCAGTGGCTGGCATCTTCTGCATATTGACATGCTATCTCCCACAGATAACACCTGTGATAGACTATGAGAGCTGATCTATGATAGACTATGATAGATAGACTATGGCTGCCCAAATTTTTTCTGTCAATCTGTACACGGAGCGATGCAAACAATTCAATCTGTACACGGAGCGACGCAAATAATTCTGAGCACACGATTTGGCAGCTAATAAGGTCAGCTTTAATTTGCTACGTTGGTTCCCCTTGGCTGAAGTTAAATGTTTAGCAGGAGCTTTGAATGTTAAATAGGAGCATATCTGGGCACTGGCTCAGTTGCCCAGCCTCTGTGCAAACACCAGGGTTTGAATCACAGTCCTAACTTGCCTTCAATTTTTCCGGCATTTAATGCAACAGTACCGTCGTGCAACTCACCAGAGCTTCCATTGGAGCTAGCATTAACAATGGGCACTCGGCAGGGCTCAACATCTTTTTTACATAGTCTATCCTTGGTGCAGGACCATCAGTGCTGCGGGCAGGGTGCGTCGTGTGTGTACATGTGTCTGTTTGAGCATGTATATGTGTGTGCATGTCTATTTGTGTGCATATGTGAGTGTGTGTTTGTTTGTTTGTGCGTGCGTGTGTGTGTGTGTGTGTGTGTTTGTTTGTGTGTGTGTGTGTGTGTGTGTGTGTGTGTGTGCGTGTGTGTGTGTGTGTGTGCGTGCGTGCGTATGGCGCGCGTGCGTGCGTGCGTGCG
>Ga0307963_1000532_pt1:0-20000 | contig 25865 bp, 31 predicted proteins | sample OrgLakmetagen594_FD_201829 | JGI IMG/M metagenome (GOLD analysis project Ga0307963, IMG submission 201829) | Saline water microbial communities from Organic Lake, Antarctica - #594 | ecosystem: Environmental > Aquatic > Non-marine Saline and Alkaline > Saline | place: Antarctica: Organic... | reverse complement strand
GCGTTTTGTCTTGTTTCAAAAACCGCCTCTGGTCATGGCACCCACAACGCTACATGGACAAAGCACGCTCGTCATGCAAAGCAATTCGTCTTGTTTCAAAAATCACCTCTGATCATGGCACCCACAACGCTACATGGACAAAGCACGCTCGTCAGGCAAAGCAATTCGTCTTGATTCAAAAACCACCTCTGATCATTGTGCCCACAAAGCAGCGTGGATTTTGCAATGGACAAAGCACGCTCGTTTGGCAACACATTATGATTGATGTATAAAAGAATAGCACTTTTGATCATATCACTTGCAAGGCTACACAGGCAGTGTGGATGTACGTAATTCCAGGGAGAATTGTCTGTGTGAGTGTACTTAGGTATAAAGTCTCTTGGGTAAAAATGGCATGCTGTTTTTGCAAAAGCTTTAAGATGTGCCAGAAACTTGAACTTTTGATTCCACATGAGTTCTGCACACATGTACTCATAGACACAAGACTAAAAAATCACGCACACACACGCGCGCACACACACGCACGCGCACGCGCACACACACTCGCACACACACATGCACACACACACGCACTCACACACACACACTCACACACGCACACTCACACACACACACACACACACACACACACACACACATACACACACACACACAAACGCGGCACAGGAGCCTACAGTGGGCAGTTTTGCGGGTGGCCTTGGTGGGGGTGGTCTTCATATGAACGGCACTTCCGACTCTGCCTTGGTCTATCTGTCTGATGCAGTTGAGGCTGCTTTGGCCGAAATTGCATCCCATCAGTCTGGTTTGCAGCAACGTGAGTGAGCAGGGAGGGCATTCCATAATACTGTATTAGAAAATTTAAATATTATACAGTTAAAATTTTTGTGTTACTTGGGTATGGGTTGCAGCAACGTGAGTGAGCAGGGAGAGCGTTAGGTAATACTGTATTATAAATATGATGCAGTTAAGCAATTTGATTTTTTTGGGTCTGGGTTGCAGCAAAGTGAGTGAGCAGTGGCAGCAGCTTATGGATAAAATTGTTGCAAAAGCTTGTATCCAATGGGTCTTGGTCGAAAGGCAAAGTGAGTGAGCAGTGGCAGCAACTTGACGATATATTTAGGGTTGGCCAGAACCGTATATATGCTCTGTATATGACCGTATATTTGGTGATTTCCCTGCCAAAAATACCGTATATACACCGTATATATATATATATATGGTTCTGGCCAACCCTAGGTATAATATATGAGGGGAACGTACGATGCCACAGGGGAACCTTGCCTTGGTCGTTGTTGGAAATGGGTTATGTTTTGCCGGTGCTAGTATCCCATTTCAAGTGAAAAATGTTTTGCCGGTGCTAGTTTCCCATTTCAATTATTTTGCCGGTGCTAGTTTCCCATTTCAAGTGTTTTGCCGGTGCTAGTTTCCCATTTCAAGTGTTTTGCCGGTGCTAGTTAGTTTCCCATTTCAAGTGTTTTGCCGGTGCTAGTTTCCCATTTCAAGTGAGGCCTGACTGGCGTTTTAAAACCCCGTTATCCTGCAGGTGTGCATGCAATCGTGTGTGCTCACATTTCAACCCCAGTTGTGTCTGCCCCCCCTTTTGTTAGACCGTATGTGCTCATACGTGCTCATACACATTGCGCTCACTATTTGAACACAGACCCCAAAATACCGTGGAATGTGTGATCCCTGTCCGCTGTGCAACCCACGCAATTGTGTAGGGATACGCGCTTTTTTTTTGCGTACGCGCGCGTACAAAAGGTTGGCCAGAACTGTGTATGACTGTATGATAACGTTCCTGCTGTAAAAACCCTATATATACACCGTACATATGACTGTATGTATGATTTTGACCCAACTTACAGTTGTGTGCTCACATTTCAACACCCACACCTTAGCATGCCATACTAAACAGTCTGTCAGTACGCACACACACATGGTGCTCACATGTTATCACCCACACCATAGCATGCCATACTAAATAGTATGTCAGTACGCACACCTGTTATCACCCACACCTATGCCTGCTCCAAACAGCTGCGCCGCCGGTACTGTTTGCCATGAAGATGAGTGAGGTTCTACAAAAGCTGCGCCAATGGTTGGGCCAAGCTGCTGCGTGCGAGTGCATGTGGGTATGTGGGTATGTATATGTGGGTATGCTGCGTGCTAGTGCATGTGGGTATGTGGGTATGTTTATGTGGGTATGCTGCGTGCTACTGCATGTGGGTATGTTGGTATGTGGGTATGTGTGCATGTGGGTATGTGAGTATGTGTATGTGGGTATGCTGTGTGCATGTGGATGTGGGTATGCTGCGTGCTACTGCATGTGGGTATGTTGGTATGTGGGTATGTGTGCATGTGGGTATGTGAGTATGTGTATGTGGGTATGCTGTGTGCATGTGCATGTGGGTATGGGTATGGAGAGAGAGTAGGGTGTGTGATGTGGGTGGTTGTGGGTGTGGATGTGGATGTTAATGCATGTTTAATGTCCGTGAGTATATTAAGTGTGCACTCGTGTGTGTATATGTGCGTGTGCGTGTTTGTGTGTGTGCGTGTTTTGTGTTTCTAAGCATGTGCTGTTGCACGTAATGGTTGAGGGCCCCATATAAGGGCACATGTGAAAGATACTTTTTTATGTAGATCAGCGTAGTGTACAGTAGAGGTGCATATGCAGTTTAGGAGAGGAAGCTGATGTGTATATAGAGATGAGTTAAGGGTGTGTGAGCAAATTGGGCGGATTTGTTGGGCTCCTTTTCCTCAATTAATGTGGGGAGTTGCTTTCACTGCCTGCGTAATTTTTTTCTTTTTGTATTTATGAAGGAGGATATCAGTGGGCATTAAGGAATCGGGGAAGGAAAATCGAAACGATAAGGTATAAACTGAACAAAGAAGAAAAAAAGGAGGAGGAAGGACGAATGTGTCGCTCAGAATGGGAGGCTTGGTGAGAGAGGAAGGATAGGGATTTGTCAAGGGCAGTGTGAGACGTTGAGAGGCTTTCCTTTGTTACTTGACGAAGAAAAGGAAAGTTTTATAGTTTGTTTGTTTGTATGTGAGGAGCAACTGTCGCTGGTTTTTCATTTTTCATTGGTTTTTTCTTTTGATGGGATTAACAGTTTTTCTCACATTCATCCTGCAAGTGTATAGTCTCCCCTTCATAACAAATTTAAAATCGTGCCTTTTTGGCGGCCATTTTTTGTTTCGGTAGTCACAGGTAGCTCTGTATAATTTTGTCACCTCTATTTTTCTATTTTTCTGCGTGTGTCGTTGCTTTTGGTCCTACACCATAGACAAAAAAAGAATGAGGGTTGTTAACTAATAACGCATACTTGCCCTGACGAATTGCACGAGATTTGGGGATTCACTTTCGTCTTCACCCTCCTTCCTCCTTGTACAGATGGTTGAATATGTGAAGTGGCGTTACCTAGCTCACCTTTTTTGCTTCTTTCGTGCAAACCTTCGCAGGTGCTCAGCGGCAATCACGGGCGTTGTGGCAGGTGTGTGTGTGTGTGCGCGTGTGTGTGTGCGCGTGTGTGTGTGCGCGTGCAAATGTGTGTGTTTTGGTACGCATGTGTGTATGTAAGGATGTGTGAAAGCATGTATGTAAGCGTGTGTGCCTTTTATGCAGGTAGGCATACTTGTGGCCTGGACAGTCAGGCCTTGCAGCTGGTGCGTGCACGCATGTGTGTGTGTGCATGTGTGTGTGCGTGTGTGCGTGCGTGTGTGCGTGCGTGCGAGCGTGCGTGCAAGCGTGCGTGCGAGCGTGCGTGCGAGCGTGCGTGCGTGCGTGCGTGCGTGTGTGTGTGTGTGTGTGTCTGATTGTATGACGAGTGGAGCAAGCAAGGAGTCTGTGGTCATTTCACAAGGCTGGAGCTCTTAATGCCAATCATAATTTGTACCGCTCAAAGTGGGCATCAAAGTGGGCATCAGTTTGAACGTCAAAAGGTTGAGCAAGGTGCCAAAATGACAGTATATCGTGCAAAAACCATAGCTGGCATCTGTCCCAATCCTCTGCAAGCCAAGTTTCAACGCCCCAGACGCTTTAAGCTGCAGGCAATACCAAACTAATTGAAGGAAGCAACAGTAGTTTTGCTGGCAAGTACCAAAACGGCATACTCCCTTGTACTAAAGCCGGCAAGCCGCTTACAAGCCCACGCCATGTGTTCTTCAAGCATTCACACACACACACACACACACACACACACACACACACACACACACACACACACACACACACACACACACACACACACACACACACACACACACACCTACACATGCATGCACGCACGCACACACACACACACATACACACACACGCACTCTTTCATATAAAACGTGCACATTCAATGCACATGCAGCCATCATAAGTAAACGATATCAGTTACGCCATTACTCACACAAATACTCACACACATACATACACACACACAAAAACTCACACACACATATACTTACACCAACAATGAGCAATGACAAAGGTACCTTTGATATCAACCACACCAACAATGAGCATTGATAAAGAAAGGTACCTTTGATATCAACCACATCATCAATGAGCACTGACGAAAGATACAATCCTCCAGAGGGCACGGACACCGAGAGGCAGGCCCTTGTGGGAAGCCAATGGCCTGTGTGTGTGTGTGTGTGTGCGTGTGTGTGTGTGTGTGTGCGTGTGTGTGTGTGTGTGTGAGGAAGGCACAGGCAGTGACAGTTGAACCTTGTTTCTTCCTGCAGGTGACCACTTGGACACCATTTCTGCATCCATCCTCCAAGTCGTGAGCCCAGGGAAGCCAAGTTCGAGCCTCTCTGCCGCATATAAAGGACTTCACCAAACAATCATTGATACAGGTGTGCGTGTATGTGTGTGTGCGTGTGTGTGTGTGTGTGTGCGCGTGTGTGTGTATGTGTGTGTATGTGTGTGCATTTGCGTGTGTGTGTATGTATGTGTGTGTGCGTATTTGTGTGAGTTATGGTGTGTTTGTGTGCGTGTTTCGAAGCTTGAAGCCAAGTGTGAGCCCCTCTGCCGCTTTGCATGCTGCCCATCCGGAAATTAGTGATGCAGGTGTGTGTAAGTATGTTTAAATGTTTGTGTGTTTGTGTGTGTGCATGTGTTTGCTTGTGTGTTTGTGTGTGTGTATGAATGTGTGTGTGTGCTTGTGTGTGTGCGTGCCTTCATATGCATTAGAACGTGATGTGTATAAATGTGCATCAGTGTGTATGCAGACCTGAAAGGTTGTGCGTCCACCTTCACATATGTGTGTGTGCTTTTGTGTGAATGTAGTACATATGTGTGTATGTAGTACATGTGTGTGTGTATTTAGTACATATATGTGTGTATGATGTACACATGTGTGTGTGCTTGTTTGTACTACACATGTATGTGTGTAGTACATATTTGTGTGTATGTACGTGTATGTTTGTGCTTGTGTGTATGTATATCCATGCAATGGTCAATAATGTTTTTTTTGCTATTCCGGTGGTGACGGATATTTTCCCTATATGGCTATATGGCTATGGCTATGGCTATGGCTATGGCTATGGCTATGGCTATGGCTATGGCTATGGCTATGTCTATGTTTGTCTATATGGCAATGGCTATGGCTATGGCTATGGCTATGGCTATATCTATATTTCTATGGCTATGGCTATGGCTATGGCTATGGCTATGGCTATGGCTATGGCTATGTCTATATGTCTATGGTTATGTCTATGGCTATGGCTATGTCTATATGTCTATGGCTATTTCTATATGGCTATGGCTATGGCTACATGCTTTCCCTATATGTGATCATAATGGCTCAGTGGTGTTGACAGGTTGTACCTTTTCTAGAAGAATGAGTGCATCGATGCGTGTTATCTCTGCTTCAATGAATGGATTGTACACATCTTGATGCCACAGTTGCTTTGAAATCGTCGCTGCCTGCATAGCTGTCTCTTCTTTCCTCCCAACAAGATGCCACAGTCGCTTAGAACTCGTCGCTGCCTGTTTAGCTGTCTCTCCTTTTCTCCCAGCAAGATGCCACAGTTGCTTAGAACTCGTCACACTCCTTACTCGATCAATCGCTTGCTTTGGCTCCAGCCTGGTGCCCCTTGCTCGCTCTGAGCTATTGTCATTGATCGCCCTTTCCACAAATAATCAATATTTCATGTAACCGACACCAAAATAAACGACACCACAAGTACTTAACGCCACAAGTGACCAACACCACAAGTAACCGATACCACAAGTAATGACACTGTAAGGAAACAACACGCTGCTTCATGCCACGCTGACCTCCTCAGTCGCCAGAGCTCAACAGTGCTAAGTGCTAAATAACAAACACCACAAGTAACAACATTGCAAGTAAAAAACATACCATATTATCCTCCTCAGTCGCCAGAGCTCAACAATACTATACAAATAACAAACACCACAAGTAACAACACCACAAGTAAATAACATACATTGCTTCATGCCACGCTATCCTTCTCATTCGCCAGAGCTCAAAAGTACCACAAATAACAAACACCACAAATAACAACACCGCGAGTAAACAACATGTCACTACATGCCACGCTGTCCTCCTCAGTTGCCAGAGCTCAACAACACCATAAGTAAAGAACACCACAAATAACAACACCGCAAGTAAATAACATTCAATACTTCATACCATATTATCCTCCTCAGTCGCCAGAGCTCAACAATGCTAAATAACACCACAAGTAACAACACCGCAAGTTAACAACACGTCATTACATGCCACGCTGTCCTCCTCAGTCGCCAGAGCTCAAAAGTACAACAACAGTCGTTGCTGCGAGATGGACGGAGGCGCGCGATCCAGGTGTGGTGATAAGGTGATAATAAGACGTTTACGTCTAATGGTTACAATGGCTACAATGGGGGGGTGACCTTCAGCCAAGTTGTTTGGCTGATCGGCTGCTGACTGGTCTCGGCCAGCCACAATAAATCCATAAGATGTAATAATGTTTGGTCCGCTCACAGAGCAAAGGACGCCCAATTTGCGTATGCCAATTCCGACTGTACTTGCAAACCTAGACACGCATCTAGTGAGGCTAGTTGCGAGTTCCAGCGTAATTGGTGGACGCCAATTACGACGCATACGTCAATTGAGTGACCTCTGCGAAGCGCTCAGTTGGAATTTTTATAAGATAGTGATGACAAGACAAATCCGAGTGTGGTGATGATGAGATCCAGGTTGGGGTGACAGTAAGATCTCGGTATGGTGATTGTGTCCACATGTGGTGTAGTTTGATCACAGCTTTTGTTGCCTGTGCTTCTGCGCGTTCTCTGTCGGCTCTTGGACGTGATAACATCAAGATGCGGTGTAGAATGCCTTGCTCACAGCTTTTGTTGCCAGTGCTTCTGCGCGTTCTCTGTCGGCTCTTGGACGTGATAACATCAAGATGCGGTGTAGATTGCCTTGCTCACAGCTTTTGTTGCCAGTGCTTCTGCGCGTTCTCTGTCGGCTCTTGGACGTGACAATGTTAACATCTGATGTGGAATGCTTTGCATAAAGCCTTGTTCAGCCGACTGCGTGTGCGCAGGCGTAGAAACTGAGTAATCAGCCTTTCATATGCCTTGTTCATATGCCTCATATGCCTTTCATATGCCTTGTACCGTTGTCGGCTGTCATTTACTTTGCTTAGGCTTTTGCCTAGCAAGGGGGGTTGTGCTACAACTTTTTGTACAGACCTACCATTGGCTACTTTCAGCATGTTGGCACTTCTATAACCAATGCTTATTCAACTCATTTCGTCAAGTCATTTGCACAAAGCCTTGTTCAGCTGACTGCGTGTGCGCAGGAGTAGAAACTGAGTAATCAGCCTTTCAGAGATGTGGGAGATGACCCCACTGCCTTAGCTCATATGGATATTACTAAATCTACGTCAATTTTCTATCAATACATCACCGGGCATGTTATAGAGAGCGAACAAAGCCAAGGCTCAACATGGAACGTGCTTTGCAGCATTTTGTAACATGTAGGCATGTCGTATTATTCACACGTACCACTGTAATTTGTAATACCCATATAAAACATGTAATGCCCATATTAAACATGTAATGCCCATAAGAAAACATGTAATACCCATATAAACATGTAATGACCATATAAAACATGTAATGTCCATATAAAGCATGTAATACCCATATAAAACATGTAATGACCATATAAAACATGTAATGTCCATATAAAACATGTAATGCCCATATAAAACATGTAATGCCCATAAAAAACATGTAATGCCATGTTGACAATATAGGCATTCTTTTGTGCTTTAAAATTAAACTGCTCGTTTCGTCTGTTGGACGTCTTCTGTGAAATGAAAAGTTTGCATCAGCAGCACTCATTTGGAAACACGACATCATTACAACTTGGTTGCCCTTGATTGATATCGCTAGCTCTGCAGTGTGTGTGTGTGTGTGTGTGTGTGTGTGTGTGTGTGTGTGTGTGTGTGTGTGTGTGTGTGTGGATCCTCGCAACATACTGTCCCACCCTCCATGTTCAACTGGATGGTGCAATGGCTTGAATGATATGCCTGCATCTCCCCTTTTTTCAAATGCCCCGCTTAAACCTCTGATTTGGGTATTTGTCCAGGCTACAATTAAATTGGACCTTGTTACTCAGTTAACAATATTTCTTCCAATGTTATTTATAGGGTTGGCCATATATATACGGTGTATACACAGTATTTTTGGCAGGGAAATCACCAAATATATGGTGTATATATACGGTTCTGGCCAACCCTAGGTATTTATTATACATATTTCACGTCAATGCATTCCAATACATATGTGCATATGTGGGCTGTCTGGTGCTTGCGTGCTCTTCCTATACACATTTCTATGTACCTAAAGACTGCGCAAGCACACCTGCAATCAAATTTCCATCCACCTCCTTGCCCAGAGCTTTTTGCTCTAGATTGAGACTGGAAAAACATTCACGCGCACGCACTCTATGTATATATACACACTAGTGTATACACATACATAGTGTGTATATATACATAGAGTGCGTGCGCGTGTATATATACATAGAGTGTGTGCGCCTGTATATATATATATATATTTACGTATATATTTACGTATATTTGTGCTTAATTTGGTTTGCACAGGCTCGAAGGGCCGCCCTCCTGCCCAGAGCTCGAAGCCATGATCTCTCCCCTCCGCACTAGGGTCTTGCAGCAGGTGTGTGGCAAAGAAAAACTAATAATTCAAACTTTCACATAAACACCAAAGAAGTGTTACTCAAACAAAGCCATGATTTTTCTCCGCCCTAGGGCCTCGTGCAGCTGCTCTCTTTTTCTTGCCGCTGTTGCGGTCATTTGTAGGAGGACCTCCTACCAGGGCCTCGTGCGGCTGCTCTCTTTTTCTTGCCGCTGTTGCGGATTTTTGTAGGAGGACCTCCTAATAGGGGCTCTTGCAACCGGATGGAGGTGGCAAAGAATAAGGAAGGACACTAGTCTCACGCTGGTAAACAGGAAGTGTTATGATTTCTTGCCACCGCCCTAGGGTCACACAGCAGGTAGGAGGTGGCACAAGAAAAAGGAACAAAAACTGCAACTCCACACTTTCACAGTAATAGGCAGGAAGCATTTGCCAAATGATGCCATGATTTTTTGCCACCGCCCTAGGGACTTGCGGCAAGTAGGAGGTGGTAAAAAAAGAAATATTACATAGCTAGTTCCACATTAATTGGCAGGAAGTATTACCCAAACAAAGCCATGATTTCTTTCCTCCGTCCTAGGGTTTCACGGCAAGTAGGAAGTGGCAAAAGAAAAAGGAACAAAAACTGCAACTCCACACTTTCACCAGGAAGCGTTTTCCAAATTATGCCATGCCATTTCTTGCCACCGCCCTAGGGTCTCGCGGCAGGTAGGTAGTGGCAAAAGAAAAAGGAACAGGAACTACAAAACTAGTTCCACACGAATAGGCAAGAAATGAAGCCATGTTGAAAGTGAGGAAGAAGTGTGGAAGATTAGTGGAAGAATAGACAGCACAGGCAGTAAGAAGTGCAAGTGCAACCTAGCTCCAGTGTCTGCGCAAAAGGTAAGTGATAGCACTTACCGTAGATTCTTGACCACTTGGAGACACCAAAATTTTTCAACTACCGTACAGACTTGGGTTCAGTCCGCAGCCCCAAAAAAATATTTTAGTTTCACACTCCCGCATCAACCTTGCACCCTGGAAATATTTAATTTACACCAACCCCGCACAGGGGTTTTTGCCTGACAGGCTCCAAAATACGTCAAAAATCCCCGTATTTCAATCCCGCACCCCCAGAATAAATAGATATTTTCCGTGCGCGCAGTCACCCCGCAGGGCAAAAAACGATATTTTTGCGCGGTGATATAAAGTCTGTACGGTAATTAATTTTTCATTTTCAATTCAAAAGGGGGTCTGGGGATTGATAGAGAGAGGTGCATCTCTGTTGCTTTCAATCCATGTTCCCCTTTATTATTCATCTTTTTTGTTCCTTGGTCCTCCTCTTCTTTAACCTAGCTTGAGCTTAGATTGCATTCCGCCTCTCCGTTAGCAGGTGTAACGACCCACAGATATTGAATCGATCAGTGTCCGATCCTTGTAAATAACTCCATTGCCACTAATGAAATAGAACCCCCTTCCACAGCAATCAAGACGAGCAGAGCGGGCATCATAGCATCCTCTAGGGCGGCTAGCTTCTGTGCTAGTTCACGCAGTTTTTGTTATCTTTTCATTCATGTGAATTGATGGTATTTTCATGTTCAGCTCAATTTAAACATTATTGTTTGCATTAACGGTGGACGGATAACAGAGAGGGATTGAAACGCACCTACAAATGGACATACACATACACAAGCACGCTTGCACATGCGCACATACACACAAAAATACACACACACCATTCTTTCTAGGTCGCCATTGGGCTTGAGAAGGTGAATTGGAAATTCGATGGCTTGGAATGTCCGGAGGCAATGCCAAGCGCCAGGTGTGTGTGTTTGTCTGTGTGTGCATGTCGGTGTATTTCTGAGAGTGTTTTATCTGTGTGTGTCTTTGTTTTTCTGCGGGTGTTTGTCTGTGTGTTTGTCTGTGTGTGTCTGTTTGTGTGCGTATCTTCGCTTTCATATTATACCAAACACACTTACTCCTTGTGTCTCATTTGCGTGCTTGCGTCTGACGCATAATTTCTGGCATCGCATCAGTTAAAACGCGTGCGTGTCGTCACCTGTGCAGAGGTACAATAAGATAGTCACACTAAGATAGTCACACTAAGATAGTCACACCAAGATAGTCACACTAAGATAGTCACACTAAGATAGTCACACTAAGATAGTCACACTAAGATGGTCACACTAAGATAGTCACACTAAGATAGTCACACTAAGATAGTCACACTAAGATAGTCACACTAAGATAGTCACACAGAGACTCATGCTTTGCAAAACATATCATGTGATCATGTGTGCTGTGTATTTGCAGAGACGCGTTTGCTGCACTGCTATTTCCATCTTATCCAAAGAGCCACGCTTCCTGTTGTGTTTCTTGTGTCGTATCCACGCACGTTCCTGCTGCACAACTCCGTTTTTTCATACCTACATACACACCTTCATTGTATTACAATACACGCCTTCATTGTATTACATTTCTCACACCTACATACGCACTTTCACTGTATTACGTTAGCAGAGGTGCTCTTGGACAGTTGTGTTTTTTTGCTGCACTGCTTATTCTAGCGTTATATTTGCATAGATGCATGTACGGTGTCCACACAATTGCACTGCTTGCATCTTTGCGCTTGCTGCACTACGTTTAGTGCACACACACACACACACACACACACACACACACACACACACACACACACACACACACACACGCACACACGCACACGCATCTTTGCGCTTGCTGCACTACGTCTAGTGCCCTACCTGTAGATTTGACACATTAAAAGTATCATACCTGCATAGACGCATTTTTGCTGTGTCATATCTTAATAGACACATTACGGCTGCATCATACCTGCATAGACACATTTTTGCTTTACCATATCTGCATAGACGCATGTTTACTGTGTCGTATCTGCAGAGACGTATTGTATTTTTTGCTGTGCCGTATCTGCAGAGACGTATTGTATTTTTTGCTGTGCCGTATCTGCAGAGACGTATTTTTGCTGTGCCATATCTGCATAGACGCATGTTTACTGTGTCGTATCTGCAGAGAAGTATTTGCTGCTTTGGCACCCTTACGGGGCAAGCTGCGAGTGCTAATAAACACTATGCCATATCTTCATAGACTCATGTTTACTGTGTCGTGTCTGCAGAGACGTATTTGCTGCTTTGGCACCCTTACGGGGCAAGCTGCGAGTGCTAATAAACACTGTGCCATATCTTCATAGACGCATGTTTACTGTGTCGTATCTACAGAGACATATTTGCTGCTTTGGCACCCTTACGGGGCAAGCTGCACACCTTGGAGGTTGCAGGAGCACATTTGCGGTGGGTGGCGCATAGCTTGTGGGTGTAGCATAGCAAAGCATGTGGGTGTAGCATAGCATAGTTTGGAGGTTGCAGGAGCACATTTGCGGTGGGTGTAGCATAGCAAAACCTCGATCAATGCAGTGTTAGTAATGGTTTGTTTTGGCAAGCTTTTCATCGTGGTTTGTCAGTGGGTATGACCCAGCCTTATTATAACCCCAAGGAGAAGGGATAAAACATGCAGCCAGTTCTGATGAGAGTCGACACCAAGACTGATAATACCATATATGTACGGTATTTATGGTATTTATACGTTAATTGACAGGGAAATCTCCAAATATACAGTGTATATATTACACGGTTTTGGCCATAACCATATATATATATACGGTGTATGCATGGTGGCTTTAGCAGGGAAATGCCCACATATACGGTTTTGTACGGTGTATATATACGGTTCTGGACAACCTTATCATTACATACACCTTGCCTCTTTGCAGGGCTTCCTGCTTGGAGGCGTTAGGCTCTACCTTACAAGGCCACGCACTCCAGCATCAGCAGCATCAGGACCAGCAGTCACAGCAGCAGCAGTACCACCACCACCACCACCACCACCACCAGCAGCACCACCGCCACCACCACCACCACCAGCCACAGCAGCAGCACCATCAGCTAGGGCAACAGCAACAGCATGGCTGTATCGCCCACACCCTGCCTGATCCCCACATTGCACCTCAGAGCCTCTGCCTCAACCTAATGAATTGCATGGTAGCCCCAGATGCATGGGACGTGATTTCGGAGTCGCTGCTCTTTTTGGACACCCTGGCACTGATGGACACGCCGGTAGGCCTGTCTCAGCTTAACCCCCTGAGCTCCTTCGACCCAATTTATGTTTTGCCTGCATTCCACACCCACAAAGCGGTTGTTGCCCCGCTGGTAGGCCTGCCTCAGCTTACCCCCCGAGCACCTTCGACCCAATTTATGTTTTACTTGCATTCCACACCCACAAAGCGGGCATTGCCCGCTAATAGGCCTGTCTCAGCTTAACCCCCTGAGCTCCTTCGACCCAATTTATGTTTTGCCTGCATTCCACACCCACAAAGCGGTCATTGCCCCGCTGGTAGGCCTGCCTCAGCTTACCCCCCTTGCCTCGACAGCGCTGTAGAATATAGTTGAGATTAGTGGGCCAAGGTACTGCATTTCAAATTGACGAATTAAAACAGAGGATTGGATGCAGGTCTTTACTCTTTTCCCATTAGTGCAGAGAACCTTCTTCCTCTTTTGCTGTGCCATTCACCTGTTTTGGTATTTACATATGTACAAAATCTATGTTTGACGATCCACGAATCAAGCATCAAACCTGAAGCTCAACAAACCATGCATGTACAATATAAAACAAGGCATGTCCTCACACACGCACAAGCACACAAACACACACAAACAAACAAACACACAAACAAAAAAACAAAAAAACAAACACACACAAACAAAAAAACAAACAAACAAACAAACAAACAAACAAACAAACAAACAAACAAACAAACAAACAAACAAAAAAGCAAACACACAAACAAACAAACAAACATACAATCAACAAACAAACAAACAAACAAACAAACAAACAAACAAACAAACAACAAACAAACAAACAAACAAACAAACAAACAAACAAACAAACAAACAAACAAACAAACAAACAAACAAACAAACAAACATACAATCAACAAACAAACTAACTAAAACACACATATATGCACGCACAGGTGAACATGGCTGATCTATGTGGGTTTGTGGCCACGCACGCCACAGCCCTGAGACGCGCGGAGGAGCAGCAGCACTCACTCACAGCAACAGCGGCGGCAACAGATACACGGCAGTACACAACAGCGGCAGGTGGAGGAGCAGCAACAGCGGCAGGGGCAGCGGCAGCAGCAGCAGAGGCACATGTGGAGCAACATGTGGAGCAAAATCAGCAGCAGCAGCTGCCAGTCTCAGCACCTTCTGCTGCCACGACACGCGTGTATTGCCGCCGGCCTTATCTTACGTTGCGCATCCAGGGTTTGAAGGATGATGTGGCGGACAGCCTTGAGGGAATCGTGGCCGCGCGGTCAAAGGGGGGGGAACCCCTGATTGTGCTGCAGGCTGCAGGGGGATAAGCTGCCTACAGTTTAGTGCCTAGGGCAAGGGGTATAAAAGTTGTGCAGCCTTCCATGATATGCTGTGTGTCATAACAAGGGTCGCGATAGAGTTACAGTGTGTGGAAATACAGTGTGTGATAATGGAAATACAGTGTGTGGAAATACAGTGTGTGGAAATACAGTGTGTGGTAATGGAAATACAGTTTGTGGAAATACACTGTGTGCTAATGGAAATACAGTGTGTGGAAATACAGTGTGTGGTAATGGAAATACAGTGTAGAAATACACTTTGTGGTAAACCCTGAGAGCAATCTGCTGTCGTATTAGGTTTACAAGGTTTACAAAAACAAGGCCTTCAATCAAGAAGTGTGACTGCTAGCGTGCTGTCATATTAGAGCTAGGTACAGAGAGAGGTTACAGATTAGCCATCAGTCAAAAAGTGTGACTTCTAGGCTGCGTATGTAAAATGCTTTAAAAAAAAAAGGAGTGTTGGGGCTAGGTACAGAGGACCAATGACGTTTTTGTGCTACGTGTGAGGAGAGGTCTCGATTGCAAGATCGCCAGACCAGATGATTGCAAGATCGCCAGACCAGATGATTGCAAGATCGATTGCAAGATCGCCAGACCAGATGATTGCAAGATCGATTGCAAGATCGCCAGACCAGATGATTGCAAGTAAGATCGATTGCAAGATCGCCAGACCAGTTGATTGCAAGATCGCCAGACCAGATTGTAATGCAGGAGTGTGGTGGCTGAGAGTATGAGAGCACTTTGTACACGGCGCATAAAGATGTGAGGTGCAGATTCTGGCTGTCGATTTTGTCATGCAAATTGATTGGCATGCGTTCAATCTAGAAAACATGGTGACAAACCAGGTGACAAACATGGTGACATGGTGGCTGACATGGTGACAAAGAACATGGTGACAAACAAGGTGACAAAGAAGGTGAAAAACAAGGTGAAAAACAAGGCGACAAACATGGTGACAAAAAAGGTGACAAACATGGTGAAAACATTGTGTGACAAACATGGCTGGTGTGACAAATATGGTGACAAACATGGTGACCAACATGGTGACAAACATAATGACAAATATGGTGACAAACATGGTGACAAACATGGTGTGACAAATATGGTGTGACAAACATGGTGTGACAAACATGGTGACAAACATGGTGTGACAAACATGGTGTGACGAACATGGTGTGACAAACATGGTGTGACAAACATGGTGACAAACATGGTGTGACAAACATGGTGTGACAAACACGGTGACAAACATGGTGTGACAAACATGGTGACAAACATGGTGTGACAAACATGGTGACAAACATGGTGACAAACATAATGACAAATATGGTGACAGACATGGTGACAAACATAATGACAAATATGTTGACAAACCAAGAAGCCAAGGCAGGTCCACCAATTCAACTTATCCAAACACCTCTCATTCTACGCTTCAAACCCGCAGTAGAATTTTACATGGGAGTGGCACACCCAGTTTGAACAGCTCCTACATATAGTATCCATCCACAGTACTGTAAAGACACTTGACCGCAGAACCAGCTGAGCGCCACGCAGGAATTGCACAAAGGCCTCTGCACTCTCGTCCAAGGAGCCTCCGTTACCCTCCACACCATCCTTTTGGCATCGTTTTCAACAATCACACACCGGAGCGAGCCTTACGGTGAAGAAAAAAAGTAAAATAAAGTCTATGCTGGAAAACACCAGCGTGCATCGAAAAGGCTCACACTAGCCAGCAGAGTCCCACCGAAAATCGAAAAAAGAGAAACAACAGAGACTAATGAGGATCCGGTGGGTTGTCAGACATGCATTCCGGCCTGCGCCTAGCCCTCCTGAAGCCGGCCGCTCTACCGGTAACCCCCCTTCCAGATCCCCCATTATCACTGTTGCTGTTGTTAAAGTGCATTTTGTGTCTTGTTTTTGTTATCTTGTTTAAGATTTTTATTGCATGGCAGTGTAGTTTAGTAGCTAGTTGGTGCACTTTGTGCGTGGGGATGCCCAAGTTTAGTAGAGGAGTTATGGTGTACTGATTGTAGATTGTGCCCCCGACTCCAAGAAGTATAACATGAAGTGTGACTTTGTTGTTTCGAGAGATGTCTCGGAGGCTCCTTGTTCGTAGACGCTGGATAAGAGGTAGATGTTAGTTGTGTGCTAAATTTAATGTCGGGTTTATGTCTGAGCATTATTCAAATTCTACAAGATGTATGCCTCTGTCCCTTGGGGGAATCTGTTTGGGTTCCAAATACCTGCCTCTTCCTTCAATGGGCATGATTATCACGCCATCTGGACTTACTTTCCAGATATATTATCAACTCTCATCAGGAACCAGTTTCAGGTAAAACCTGCAACCCTCCTGATCCCCAATAACCTCTTTCTTTTTCTTTGTGGGGTAGGAGTTCTACGGTACCCAGTACAAGAATGATTGCACTTTTTCTCTTTTAATGTGGGGAATGGTTTTCACTGCCTGCGTAGTTTATTCTGTTTTATAGCACACCCGGTTTGAACAGCTGGTACATATGATATTCATCCACGCAGCCCTTGAAAAGCGCTTAGCAATCAAGCAGACCAGCAGGCACTTGAAGGAGGCTGTAATTTGAGATCAACCTGGACCACCCTCTGCAAATTGACGCTATTGGTAATTAAGCACACAACTGAAGATGTTGACAGCGGACCAATATCAGTGAAACTGTAACGCTTCATGTCCGCACTTTCGGAGTACAGCCCAGTTATTGATAGATTGGTTTACACTTAGAAACGTCCTTCATAAAATGCAAATGACAGTGAGCTAAAGAAGTCCTTGCCTGTCTGCAAGATGGAAGGACGACGAACAGTTCTAGGGTACCAAGAAGGCATGGTGCCGGCATTGGTCTTAAAGGCTTGAACCGGCTTCTATGAGAGTTGGTGACGTAAAGGGCATCATGATGTCTAGAATAGGGAGCGAAACAAGGTCGAGATTAGCACACAGATGTCAAAGTGCACATGGAGGTTGGAAGCAGAAGGTTTATAAAAAGGGGGTACCAGGCAGCCAAACGAGTGAGTTCTTGCAGGTCTCAGCATACTCTGCAGTTTTTACAATTGACAATGCAAACAGAGTCTGAGCCAGTGCGAAGTAGAAATGAAGGAGGGTTGGATAAAAACTGGTATAAGGTAGTGAAAGTTGACACAAAGTTGTTGGAGTTTCCAGCAAGAAATCCAACAGCATGGAGCAGGAAAGGAGGTTGTTTTGTGTCCTGTACCACCCAATGGATGCAAAGCCACACAGCATTCCACTTGGAGAATAAAAGGAGGAAGGGCTCTCAATGGGAACCAGGTGGTTGGGATTTAGGGACCATACCACCACCAGAGAGTACTGCTGCTCGAGTATTTTTGTGCTGCCTCTCGTCTGCTTTGTTGCAGATCTCATGGCGTGCAAGCATTTTTTCACGAGTGCTGTTGTCATCAAGGTTAGTTGTGACTTTAAATCTGTTTTGTGTGGCTGTTGAATAACGTGCCTGCTGCTCCTAAGACCTTGAAATGTGCTTCTTGTTTCTGATACTCTAGTACTCGTGCAAACTTGCAAGTCGAGAGGCAAGCTCCTTGACCCTTCTGAAACAAGTTTTGTGTCAGGCTCCAGAATTTTATAGACAGCGCCACCTACACCAAAAGGATGGCGTGGAGGGTACGTAGCAGTGGAGACTGGTGCATCACGTGTACTTAGAGCCGTTCTTCTGCAAGATTTAGTTCTGGGTTCGAGTGTCTTGCTTCACAGTACTTGATCTTTGAGAGGGGTAGATTTTTGTTTAAAAAATCCGGCCCGGGCTTATAAGTAATTGTATACGTTGGTCCGATGGATGGTATCAAAGCATTTAAGCAGTTTAGCCTTCAATATCGTTAATTGATACGTTCGGGTAAAAAGGGTGGATCTGTCCTGAGGTGGATCTGTCTGCTATTGTGCTGTTGGGGTAATGCTCCCAACCTTCTCAGTTGCCCCCTTCACTCACCTCTGTCATTGTTTTGCAGAGATGGGAGTGGATAACATAGAACTGGATGACAGCGTCTACAAGAACATGTCACGACCTACCATCGTGTGTCAGCAGTTTCTTGTTGTTTTTAGTCTTGTGCTCAACTTGTCCATACCAGACGTGCCCTTTCCAGTACTGTTATCAACTTTCATCAGGAGTCGGTTTCAGGCCAAGCCTGCAACCCTCTTGATCCCCATTGATTTTCCTTTCCTTTTCGCGGTGGAGGAGCTTTACGGTACTCGGTACCAAAGTGGCTCCTTTTCCTTAATTAAGGTGGGGAGTGGCTTTCACTGCCTGCGCAGTTTTTTCTTTCTTTTTCAAACCCCATGATAAGCCTGATGTAACCATGACCACTTACCTCATGTTTAGAAGGTTAACACTGCATTTTTACTAGAATGAGAACGCAATTGCACACTCGCCCCTGCCCCAAACAGGCCGCGTCCGAGCAAGTAGGGTAGATGAGCTCAATGAGTGTAAAAATGAATTTTGTGGGCGATCGCGGCAGCTGAAACCCACAGCACAAGAGCAATGATGGAGCCTGTAAATAGGATCTGCATGCAAGCCGTAGAGAAAATAACATGTTGTAGTAAATTTGCAAGTGATTGCTTTGCATTGGCCCAATAGGGTTAGGTTTTGGCTGGAGCTGTTTTGGGGTGCTTCGTCGACATTGCAATAATTATGAGGTTGGTCAGTGCTAATCAGCAGGGCACTTGTTTTATCTGGGCCTTCTGAGTCTTGAGGGTGGTCATTGGGTAGATTATTAAATTTGTTGAGTCCTGAGTGTTGTCCGGAACCTAAGGCTGTTTGGTAGGGATGGGTATGTATGTTTTGAATTTCCCACTTTGCCTCAGGGATTCTTTGGCAAGTTCTTTTGCCAGCCTTTGTTGTGAGCATTGAGGCAGACCCTGCCCTTGGTGTTCCATACGGCAATGATTTTGAATTCCCAGGTGTGTTTGGAAAGTGGCATTTGTATATTGTTCAAGAAGGGCACTTTTGCATATTGGAGTTGGCTTGATGGGATGGTGCCCAGGAATTAACACATGTGTGGGTATTTGCGGCAGAGTGATGCATAGGGAGTCGTGGTCGTATTTTTATTTCAGGAAGAGCCTTGCAGGATTTTGCCTCCACCAAGATCCTGCCAAAAGGTTGGGACTATCCCTGCCAACCACCCTTTCCTTGGTGTGGAGCAAGACCCGCATGAGGGTCCCATCGGAGGAGGTGACCTGACTAATCAACATAGTGAATCTGGTCTGGCCGTGAAACTGATTGTCCGTCTCTCTCTGGAAGGGGTGGAACTGTAACTGAGCCCTGCCTGAGACGCTGAGCTAACCAGGTGCATGTTTGGTTTTATTGTGTGTGGTAGGTGCCGTGGTCTAGGTGG